>Ga0153955_100195_pt1 | contig 40647 bp, 41 predicted proteins | sample TSFL039MetaG_FD_104744 | JGI IMG/M metagenome (GOLD analysis project Ga0153955, IMG submission 104744) | Attine ant fungus gardens microbial communities from Florida, USA - TSFL039 MetaG | ecosystem: Host-associated > Fungi > Mycelium > Unclassified | place: USA: Florida, Wekiwa Springs...
GCGAAGGATAAAAAAAACAAAAAAGACAATTTAGTAACTCTGGAAATAAATTCCACAGCTCTGGATTGTTTTTGCTCATCCTGAGTCTCAATTGTATTTCTCCAAGCAAGTTATCCTGTTCTCATTTAGTTGCCATCTTGCTGCACCCTGTTGGTCATGCTTGTTTTTCGTTAGTCCCTCACAAGATGGAGAAGAGCAAGATCTGCAGGTACTGATAGAGCGTAGGCTTGAAGTGGACCTACAGTTACACATATTGAATCTGCATTCTTAACTGACCCAACAAGTCATCATAATCTACTTCTCGTCTTTCTACATGTCACAGCGTCTCCGTATTAATTACTGTCACTCTAGTTGTACTACTTTTTTATGCAGAGCTGCCATGCAAAATGGTAATTGGAGGCTCAAGAACCTTTCAAGGTAACGTGAACACACTTCGTCAGATACTTTCGGAGAACCTACCCTAGTTAATACTCTCTGTACCGACATTTGCTAGTCCCGGTAAACATCACGAAGGATTGTAAGTCAGTATGCGGACCCAGTTCACTTGGCACATAGTGGCCGTTAGTGATCTACATGGAGATCTGCCTAATACCAGGCAAGTCTTACAGTTTTCTGGCAACATAGACGACCGCGGTGACTGGAGTGGAAATGGTCTAAACGGGAGACATTCTTGACAGGTATGCTGCCCTATGAGATAATTAACCCAGTGGGTTGAACTCATTTCTCTACACTCAGAGACGACACTATCGCACTATTCACATTGATAGAACAGCCATCTCGCTGTGCATCTATTCACCATGTGTTTTTCCTGTGATTCAGTTCTGCAGGAGGCGTAATTGTGTCAAATAATGTAATTTCACACATAAAGGGAAAATTATACATGATTCAGGAGTTGCCAGATCTTGACTGCGGTTCTACCCGTAAGCAACGCATACTGGGATAACGTAGGGAAAGTCGTCGACCATTCATGATGGCTTGGACTTCCTCAAACTGACGAACCAGTTAGAACAAAGGTAACAAATGTATTTTCGGTTAACATACCTTGGTCCCCTCTGGCAATGGTATCGTCCTGTGGTGGGAACGCTCAAAACGTTCTCTATATACCATACCCTGCTCTTCTTCGTACTCGATCATCTCCACCGCTACCCACGTCAGGACCAACCGGCCACGTTGGAAGCTGATATGAACGTCTTGTTTCTCAATCTCTGGAGGCATTTCAAAAGTGGCTACCATTGACTTTCCATCGCTTGATTCACGGAGGGTAGAACTATATGCAAACCGGTTTCAATGAACGTTCTTTAGACGCAAGAATGACACACACATTGACTTTTGCTTCTTGGCAGCTGCTCTCGTTGGAGACACATGTGATTCCATGACTGGTATCCGTACACTTGGACCCTCTTCCTGAACGTGAGTGCCAGAAGCCAGCTGTTCTGGAACCACTTCGAGAGATTGGACCTTGGGCTTCTCCTTCGCCATCCGACGCTCTTTTTTTTGCCTGATCGCACTCCATACATCATTCAACGAAGCAGTATTGGCGGGTGGGTCAATGATGTCATCAATGGCAGAACCACCAGTATTGGGAAAATTGTACAGTCGATGAATATCCTGAAGTTGGCGGCTTGAGGACATGCAATTTGATTGTTGAAATTTACAAAAATCAATTTTGGAATGGGTATCAATGCCGAGTGAATGATCAATGTCTGCGGTAGCGGAAGTGTCCAGTAGCGGGAACGCAGATTTATGCTGAGGGAGGTTGCTAGACAAAGTAGCACCTTCCTGTGAACTCACACATAGGTCTCTATGACTGGGTCCATGAGTTGACATCTAAGTTCCGATATTAATTCAACGTTTCCAAGGTTGACCAGTTCAAGGCCCGCGGGTAAAGAAGGAAACAGGCAACCAACAGGTGATTGATCGTAATTGATGCTCTGTAGTTCATCTGCAGTTGAGATATGTGTTTGTAAACGTGTACCACTTACAGACACAGCTGGCGCTTGGTTGAACTATCGGCAAGTGAGCGGTCTGGTAAACACGAGTCGACAGATGGGCGCTCAGTAAGGGATGATTCTGGGCGAGTCAATCATCCAGTGACAGTCAAAAGCGGGCTTTTGTATTGAAAACACCACATTGAGCAAGCCTCAAAACCTCAGATCAGCAGTTTGGAGATCTCATGTTGCTGCCTCGCTGCTAACACGAGGCAAGGTAAATGTGATTATGTCACGTGGTACAAAATGTGGTGATGATCAACAATAACACCATTTTTTATACCACCATCAAGTCGAGTGAGTAGTTTCTCCATGATTGATCTTCAGGATGGGCGACACTGTCGTCAGTCATCCAGCATGTTAGACTTCCAATGACCGTTTTCGGGGTTGCGGATGATCATCGACTTCTGATTTTTCCAATGGCTTCATTGTGTTCTCACTCATTGACACATGTCATCTTGCAGGCATCATGTGCAACTGAACAAAGTGGAATGCTGTTCGGGAAACTAGTAACCGACTATAATTACAATGTCTACAGGCCTAAACGTGATACATTTTTACATCAGGGGGGTTTGAATTTTTTATTAGTGTAACCTGATGTTCCTCGACCCATCCCCAAGCGTCGTTTGACACCAGCGGTTTCCAATGAACTTGTTTTGGCTTCTTCCTCCGCGCGACAACTACCTTGGTCATTGGTAAGATTGACCCGGGCTGATGATTCGAGAGGATGTCCTAGTGATTGCCTTCTTGGTTCAGATAAAATGTGCCGAGATGTTGGTTTTGATCCTTTGGCGTTTATCGCCACGAGTCCCGGTCTACTCTCATGAGTCATGTACGTCATTGAGATTACAGGCTGATTAGCATGGTTTTCCACTCTCCTGGAGGAAACGAAGCCTGCCATAAAGTGGGAGGGTTCAAGCTGCCCAAGTTGCGCAGTAGATGGTTTGGGCTCGTTGTACTCAGTGACGTTATGCAGAACATACTTTTTCGCACTTTCATTATCAGATCAGACTTCATGCTGGATTACAATTGATGAACATACTATTGAGCAATCTGGGATCGTACTTGTTCTTCTGAAGGCTCAAAGCGACCTAAAATTTGAGATATTGCGCGGCTTTCTGAAAAATCCAAGTCCGGAATTGTGTGCGTAAATAGTGACTATCAGGGTCAATATGCAATTCATGGCTGTAAGGTGCTCTTACTTGATTTTCTTGTCTGACTGATGCGAGAAAAGGGGACAGAGTCCTATTTTTCGTCTCGCCAGCGATTTTTCTTCTCTCGGCGTGAGATAAATATAGCAAACATTGCGCTCGAGTGCATGCAACATAGAGGAGTCGTCTGATATACCATCAGCATTGTGATTTGGTAGTCTAGATACTACCAACCTTTCCTCTTCGGCGTCTTCGCTTCTATAGAACGGGAAAGTACCCACTTCGACTGCTGGGGGATTAAAACAAGCTTCATCATACAAGTGCAAGTGGTTACCGGCGGGGATAAATACGACTGGCCATTCAAGGCCCTTCGCAGCATGACAAGTAACAATTGTGACTCTCTATCATATGATCAACTCGTCGAGTACTGAGAAAGGCAATATACCTACTTCCTTGTTGTTCACTTCATTCTGGTTGTCTCCTTCTGATGACAACATCGAGGATTGCAAAAACAGGCGAAGAGGAGTTGGCCTATATTCTGTCAATCAAGTCACAGTAGAAACCAAACTTAGAACGTACTGTTCTATCAAATCATCCTCATCTTGGATGTCGACAGCTTTGATCTCACTTGCGAAGGTGATTAGCTCCTCAACGTTCTGCCAACGGTTCTCCCAGTCAGATTGTGTTCTTCTCAAGTGTTGCTGATAATCTATGCATTGTAGGAGATTTCGGATAAGATCAGGGGGTGACATGCCCTGGTAGCCAGTTTCAGACCAGTTTTAAGGTACCTTAATCCAGAAAAAAAATACCTCCGAGGAGAATCCCTTCAGTTTCTGTATCACCTTCACAAAATCAGTGACCTTCCGTCTAGCCGGCGGGTTGACATCAGGGATGCGATTATCGCATATTTTTTCAGCGGTCTTCAGCATAGAGAGTTTAATGCCGCGGGCACTATTAGATAGTTGCTGCAGTGTCTTTGAAAAATCAAACATAGGAGCAATTATCATTTTTACTAAGACGAAAAGCACCAACAGACACTTACCTTCTCTCCAATACCTCGGGCAGGGACATTAACTGCTCGAAGGAAAGCAGAGTCATACTCAGGGTTATCAATCAATTGCAAGTATGCTAGTAACTCTTTGATCTTATAAAGGGCTTCAGTCGATAACAGAGTCATCAAACAAACAAGAATGCCTACTTCCAAGCGTTCGAAAAATCTATGCCCACCTAGCAAGCGGATTGGTATGCCTTCCCTCTGGAAAGCACTTTCAAGTGTGCGCGACAAGGCCGTAAATCGTACTAAGGAGTTGGTCAATTCAAGCCTGGGCAAGTACAACAGAGAACTAACAGAGAACAGCAAAATCTCCGTAGTCAAGAAGACCACCTGTATGAGCAATTATTCTTTTGACCTCTGTAGCAATGCCAGTTGCTTCATCGTGCTCAGATTTCCGTAAATGGAGCACGGGTCTGCTTCCCGTCGGGTGCGAGGTGAATAAGGACTTGCGAATCCGATTTTGGTCTAGATGTTCCATGGCATCGATGCTACAAAGGGTTTAGAAACATACCTTGTGCGACAATTGCGAGGCTTGCGTTCAGAATAGATCGGGTGGATCGGTAATTTTGTTCCAATAATATTTGTTCCGTAAGTGGGTAATCTAAAACTGCTGAGCATGATTCCCATTCCGGATACATCCAACTCCCACCTTCTTGCATTCGAGCAAGGTTTCCAACCTCAGCAGATCGCCAACCATAGACTGGCCTAGAGTGAGAAGAGGCCACATCATGTGAAGAGGCACGAACTTGACTGGTCTGGGTCACCTACAACCGTGAGGCATTTGTGGATGGCAAGAGAGCGCATGAGCTCATATTGCGTTACATTAGTGTCCTGACTGTTTCAAACGTTAGATTTTCTGCATGGTATACTACTGGAACATACAATTCATCAACCAAAACGTGTTTACACCACTCAACAGCCTTCTTGTGGCAGCGGAATAGCTTGACACCAAACAACAGCAAATCATCGAAGTCTAGAGAATTAATTTGTCTCAGACTACTCTCATAGTCGATGTATACCAATGAAACGATAGAGTTGATCTTGTCAATTTTGGATAAAACTGAGGACTTGCTCGCGTTGCACTCTGTGCTCATGGCCGCTGCATCAAATCCACGTGCTTTGGCCCTAGAGATCATAGACAAGACTGTTGACTCCCTGAGACTGATATCTTCTATGACAATCTTGTCTTGGTGGGGTTTGAGGAGGTTTGCCACCAATTTCTTGCTATAGGATTGAGCATAAGTGCAGGGATTTGTTGAATAAAGAAGCACCTCTCTTCTGCATCACATACGGTAAAATTAGGCTCCAGACCAACAACATGGGCGTATTTCCGCAGAAATAATGCACAGAGAGCATGGAAAGTTCCAAGCTTGATCAAACTCGCGTAACTCTCGCCAAGAATTGTAGTTAAGCGCTGTCGCATTTCATTAGCAGCTTTGTTGGTAAAAGTCACGGCACAGATCGAGGAAGGAGAAATGCCATGATGGCGAATAAGGTGGGCAACTCGAGACGTCAAAACCTGAGAATAAGTTCAATTGCTTAACAGGAATCCCAATTCACGAGTCAACCTTTGTCTTTCCGCTACCAGGTCCAGCAAGAATTTGTAGCGGCACTGTCGGAGAATGCAGAACTGCTATTGATTTGTAAATAGTGCATAGGTCAATGTTTCATTTCTTTAAAAGGAATGTAGCGTGCCTTGTTGCTGAGCAGAATTCAGAGAAGACAAGATAGAGGTGGATGTCATAAACATAAACATCCACCTTAACAGAAGTATTTGTACAGTCACATGATGCACCTATTGTGGCGTTCTACAGTTTGCGACTTTTGGAAATCGAGATAGCACAAATCCTGAAATGCATACAGCTCAGAGACTTCTTTTCCTTTGAAACTTCACTGCATCCAAACGGCCCTTAACTATCCCAAATTAGGTCAAGGCTTTCTTCAGGGTTGATTTCATTCATTAAGGGTTGAGTAGCCGAGCTATAATTAAAGGGCACAAGTCACTCGTAACTTTTCCTACTGAATTGTCCCCCATCTTTCCCAGTCTCAAAATACCTGTTACCCCTTACCCCGCCACTCATTATCTTTCCCCTTGGTATCCACGATGGTCCAATCGTTGACCGATCCCCCCAAACACAAAATGGCAGCTGGTACTGTCGGGAACTACTACTCCACTGCAGAGGAAACCACCGCTAGGCCTCTCATCCTGTCTACGAACATCCGAAGTGACAATCCACTTCCATCGTTTTGGTCTGCGAGGAAAACTAGAAAGGTCTCATATAACCGTGAAAAATGGTGGAAAGGGCATCTGAAGGGCTGGCGTATAGTCATTTTTCACTCTTGTAAGCGATGGACACACTTGATGTCTTCATCTTTGACAAGCGAGGTCTAGGGCTTAATCTATTCTTTGTTTTTATTCCTCTCATTGTCAGTATCTTGCCGCCTGACAGTGTAGCTTCTCGCTGAACAGCCCTTCTCGTCAGTGGATACCAAGATTATTGGAGAAGGACATGCATAGTATAAGGTTTGCATGTGAGTATTCACAACTCTTAGGATCCACTAGCGCTAAGAAAAATCAGTGTGTATCCTTGGCTTGGTTCCACTTGTGCAAGTAAGAAGGCCTCTGTATAAGCACATTTTATATTACAGTACTCAAATCTGTCGCTTGATCCTCCAGCTCCATGATCTCTTGACAGGTGAACTGGCATTAAGGATAGGTGGAAATAAAACCGGCCTTCTCAACGCCAGCTTGGTCAGTATAACATTCTATATGCTACTCAAGAGTACTTATCATGACCACAGAGTAACATGTAGGTACCTTATCGCAACGCTAATGAAGGTACACTAACCAGCATATATTCAGGGTCGAAATCGTTATTTCAGTGGGTTGTTGCATCTACTTATTTTCCCGATGTCATCCTCACTCTTGATATAGATCAGTGCTCTGCGACGCTGCGAATTAGGCGTAGTACAGTCCGCACGTAAGCGTTTTTCCAGAACCTCTTTCTCGTTCTAACCTTTTCCTGTTAGTCGTTGGTTCTATACTGAGCAAACTATGTAAGCCTCATCAATCCTCAGTTCATCTCATCCTCATCGATTTTTAGTGTTAGTTTTAGGACTGTGCTTCTTTGCAGGAGGACTACGTTTTTCTGAGCAAGGATTTGACGCAAGTAAGTGTTTTCCAGCATTAGTGGTTTGCCAGGTGTGATGACAAGCAGCTGCGACTCAAATGAACACATCACTCATGAGTATAAGCGTTGGCGCAATACTTCTGCCTGCTGCTTACCATTTCATGGAGAGTACTGAAAGCAACATCGAGACATCTGCGGCTCAAAATGAAAACATTCTTCGTATGTCTCATGGTGTGCGTACCAGGACCGTAACTGTTACTCTTCACTTACAACTCATAATCATGGTGCAGGTATCCATTGTGCTGCTCTTCAGTGAGGTCTTTCCTTTCCTTCTGCATTCCCTGGCCTGAGTCATCTCCCTCAGTCTATTCTGCGTATCTTGTATTCCAACTCTGGTCGCACAAACACTTGTATCACGACCGCCACAATAAACAGAGTCAGCCCTTGCCATTGCAAGTTCGAGTTACAATTCCCAAGAAGGCCAAGATATCAAAGCGCACGGGAAAACGTTCTGCGGAATCGTTTGGTTCTAAATCTATCAGTTGTGCAGACACGAACTTGAGCACCCCACCTGAACCGAAGCTGTTGTCTTCCCCCTACGAAACACAATTTACTTTCAATAACTATCCCAAGAATCGTAGTACCGGAAAGAATGAAGTTCCAACTGTGCAACTCACCACTCCCCAAGGGGTGCCATTGACTCGCAAAGATACATCCATGAGCAACATGTCTAGCGACACAATCGCTATAGACGCAATGACGCCATATGAAGATCTGGATACAGAGGGTTTAATGCAGGAACAGCATCGAACACAGAGTAATGAGAAAGAATCTCGTCTGAGTTGGACCGTGACACTGGGTTCCATGGTGATTGCAACGATCGTAAGCAAAACTGGACCCAGGCACACGGAAATCTCCTTTGTTGACGATCATTTCAGGTTGTAGCCCTCACCGCAGAGGCACTAGTTGAATCAATGAATGGGGTCTCTTCCACGGTTAGCAAAGAGTGGATCGGTCTAATTGTACTGCCCAGTGTCTCGGCCGTAGCAGGTGAATCGCTCCAGCATAACGAAGTGTACTTGACTCATCACGGCCAACAGAATGTATAACCGCAGTGAATGTGTCTGTCCGGGACGAATTGACGCTCAGCGTAAGTGTCGCTGTTGGATCAAGCATTGTGAGTCGAGGTACCTCGGAATGATACGCCATGCTTACTAATTTGAAGCAAACTGCGTTATTTGTCTTTCCGTATGTTTCCTTGCCACCTGATTGATGTAGCAGTAGCTAATTCAGTTAGTTTCATGGTCATACTAGGTTGGATCATACAGAAGCCTTTGTCGCTTCTGCTTGATCCCTTTCAGTCTGTGGTAAGTAATGTCTTAATTTCTTGGTCGATGAATACCGACTTAGCTCGTTGAAGGTCCTTTATCTCTCAGGTATGACAGGCCTTCTTGGGCGACAGGCCTTCTTGGGCGACAATCATCTTCTGATGCTTTCCATTGATGCAGTTCAGGTCATGAGTTATGTTGTAGCAGATGGAAAATCAAACTGGCTTGAGGGTGTGATTTTGATTTGTGAGTACCACAGGCAGCCCTTCATAGTCACGTCACCCTAACCCATCATCAGGTCTTTATGCTATCGTGGCAGTTTCATTTTGGTTTTACCCAGGTGAGTAGTGCAATTATCCTGACTTGATATTGACTCTACGACCTTTGTGAAAAAGGCTCAAATGTATCTACCCTTTCGAGTTGTGTTACAATCGCCCCCGCCTAAGCCAACATAGCATATTCTGATTATCTTTGTTTCTTATAGCAGAGGTCTTAGCATTGAGTCACTGGACATAAATATAGCTTTGTGCATTAAGGATTTGATTATCGAGATTTGGAAGCGACACAACTGGATCCAGTCCTGTAGCCTAAGTGATCAAGATACTAAACGTTTGATGAAGTGGAAATGGCACGATGTCTGTGTGATTTCAGACATACAGCTTGATCACAACATCATTGTATGGCAAGACGCGGTTTCAATGGGCGCATTGTTCAGATATAGAATCAGGGATCGGTATTTGGATACCTTGACTGGGTGTTTCATTGATCATTGGCGACGTTAAGTTAATCCACGGATCAATGGTGGCTTGGTTCTGAGTCTTCAAATTGTTCTTTGGCGAAATCACTTCTAAAGGATTAATGCAGTTAATAAATCGAAACTGTAAGGCGATAGTGACTCAGTAATTTGACATCACAAGTTGATCATGGATTGTAGGAGACTATCTGGGAACAGATACATGCAGCTATATTTGACAGTATAGAGTTATGAGTAGATTTTAAATTATATGATGACATACATAGATAGACTATCTAAGGCCAAATCCAGCTGGCAGCGGGAAATCAATTACTTTTGAGACGCGCTAAAGGTTGCATGCAGGACAGTTCCCTGATATATTACGTGCTATTATAGCCAATCAGGATACCTTGTCGGAAACCAGAGATGAAAAAAAATCATTACTGTACTGTTCGGGATACAACCGTCTGTCAATGATAGTGGCATCAGATGATGTGTACAACAAGACGACGACGATATTGGTGCGTACTTCTGCCAGCAAGTCTGTCTACACTGGGGAGGCTGACAACTTTCCGGATGGCTTGGGCTGAGCTTGCAAGATTTGGTATAGCAAACTATCTGATCTTACGTAAGGAAGCTATGTCCCAGCGAGGGAGATCTTGACATACAAGCTCATCCGGCTGCAAGCAAACGGAGAGCAAATACAGAGCCTGGTTCATGATCGGAGCAGAGGTTGTGGCGTACCAGAACTTCAATATGACCGCAGGTATGATACACCTTGTTGACTCTATGAATAACGTGAGCTATCCAAATGAAATACGAGATACGACAATGACTTACTGTCTGAGACGACACATTTTCTCGGCTGAAGAGGCTTTGGGAAGAACTAGAGGATTTGAGTGGCCATCATGGCAGCCAAAGTTTTTATACATCCCAGTTTGTATATTGCGAGGAGCTCGTTGTTGTTTGAGGGATAGTTGTTTGAGGGACAGTTGTTTGAGAGATAGTTGTTTGAGAGATAGGCAGTGAACAGATTGAGTTGCCGTTGGTAGCGACGCGAGCTCGCATCCGAGCTCTATCAGGCATCTCAATGGCTACGATATGACAGGTGCCAATGAAATTAAAGCAGTGAATGCCCTGCTCTCGAACAGTCATGTCAGAGAACAAAAATTTCAGGACTGCAAAAAAATCATTACAGCTCCATCTCGGCTAGCTTTGCTCCCAATTTCGGGGTGAAAACCCTCAGGAACCTAGGAACAGATATCTCATGGGCTTGAGATATATCTGTCTCAATCAAAACGTTGAGATAAAACGAGAACCAATTTTGTGACCAAGCACTGAATGGAAGATGATGATTGGCTGGTCGTTGTGTGTCTTTGTTTTGTTTGCCGGCCATACTCGAATCGCACTCGAATCTAACCATCGAGATAGCCCTTTGTTATGCATGACAATATCCACAATCAGAGATTTTCTAATGTCAATGTCGTTTCCACTTCACGCGAAACCAACATAGGATTTCTCCCCAATCCTTGGGAAGATTCCCAAAGAACACGTCCTCGCGTTTATTCCATGCAAGAACGATCCTTCCATCATCCCGTTACCTCAAGTTTCCCTGGTCTTGATCCGCCCATGTCATCTCCAGAGCCAGATTTTACACCATCAGTTTCGTCCATTTCAAGTTTACACAGCAACCTTCGGCATCGACATAGTGTAGATGACTTGAGATCACAATCGCAGATCTCTCCTTCACATCATGAAGACTATGGTGAACCACTGGGTCAAGGAAGATTGGAGGATCACTCTAAGGTTTGTTATTATCCGTCGCATATTAGGCACGACAGAGCACCAAAGTATCTCAGTCTAGGGATAAAGACAGAGGAAAGTTACCTTTTCCAGGATCAGACTCTGAGTGGGTTCTAAACTCTGGCTTTCGAAACATACTCGTTCCCATTACCATCTCAGTCTAGTTGATTTGCTTAGTCGCTTTCAAAATAGCAAGGTTAACGATCAAAATCAGGAATGGCACATGCTGGTATCCACAGAGGCGCAGGTTGCTTTAGGTAAACAGGAGGTTCGCCGACAGTCAATTATGTTCGAAATAATAAAGGGAGAACGTGATTATGTTGCTGACTTGGAGCTAGTACAAACGGTATGCAAAGCGCCGGTATTATTATGGCTGGATAGTATCCGATAACGCGAAAGCTTTTCATTAGTGGTCTCTGGGCTGCACATCCTCAGATTATGTCTGCAGATGATTTATCTTCATTCGTTCAAGATGTCTTCGGAAATATGAAAGAGATCTTCAATCTTCACCAACAGCTGCTGTACGCATTGTTTGAGCGTCAGTGCGAGCAACATCCAGTATTGCAAACTGTAGCCGACATCATTCTTGATAGTGTGTCATTACCTCCATACTTGAAATTCTTTTTCTGACTCTTACTTAGGGGTAATCAGGAATGAGTTCCGTTCTGCGTACGAGACATACATCAAACACTATCCTCTGGCCGAGTCACGCCATAGAAAGGAACTCAAACGCAATAGTGCATACGAACAGCTGTGCCAGTCAATCTATAACAACCCTCGTGTCCGTAAACGCGATCTCATTACATTCCTGTCCAGACCAGTTACGAGGTTGCCTCGTTTGGGCTTGTTGTTGGAGGAGACCCTAAAGTCTACTGAAAAGGATTACGAACACCCAGATTTGGAAACGTTGCCCCTCATCTTGGAGATCCTTCATGACTGTGTCAAAAGTACCCAACCCGGAATTGAAGTCTCTGAAAGCAAGGTCAAATTTTGGTCACTTTGCGAAAGCCTTGTGTATCAAAAAGGCGAAATTATTGTGCGCGACTTTTCTAGATAATGGTATCGCTGCCAGATGAACCGGATATACTATTCTGTTAGGATATGGATCTTTATGAACAGAGTCGTACCCTCATCTACTCTAGCCCGGTCACAAGGAAGACAAGATCAGAATCTGGATTTCACGAATGGGATGACCTTGTCGCTTCCCTTTTGGATAATTACTGTGGGCTGCCATTTTATCCGTGCATTCTTTCTCTCATGTGGTTCATAGTACTTCTTACCAGAGAGGAGCAGCAGCAGAACTTTTCGTCGGTAAAACGACGTCTCATATCACGGGTAGATTGTACACCTCTCCGAAAAGGCTTGAACTCATTTTTTGAAGCCATTGTATCTATCATTCCTGCAGCTCGGGAGTTTTGATGACGTTCCTGACGCACGCAAGGTCAAGTCCGAGGGCGGCTTACTTGAAACCTTGAGGTCCCATTCAACGCCCATATTTCCATTTACTATTTTCCATTCATCAAGCCGCTCTACCCGCCGATATACCCTGTACGTGACATCAGAAGCCCAGCGACAGAAATGGAAAACCTGTCTTTCTGAGGCTATTGCTTTACATCGGCTGAGGGAAGATTCAAACAAGGTATGTAGTAATCTCATTCAGATGTTCCCATGGCTTTTAACTTGTTCCAGTGGTTTGACCCTCTGAACATAAGTAGTTCTTACTTTCATGTTCCAAGCCAGTTGGAAACATCATCGCAGGGATTGAAGACCACAGGGAGAATCTCATCGATTGTACCTTTCAGTAAGCCCTATCGGCACTATCCTGTATAAATGTTCACGAGGTACTTAGCCTACGCAAATCGGAATTTTCTGGTGGTAGGTTGCTCCACTGGGATCTTTGTTTCTGTTAGGGGTCATGAAGGTGCATTTTATCAATATTTTTGACGCCAATTCTAATTCGATTATTCATCAGATTTCAAACAAGTTTTACAATGCCGGAATCCAAGATATATGTCAGCAATAGGAGAGACTATTCGCGGCATATTTAATCGCCTGATTGTCCATACCGAGTCGGCTGTAGTTTCGTATCCATTAGAGTTGCTAGCCCGACGAGCCTTGAAGCAAACCGAATCCGAAATGCCGGATGCATCGAAGGAAGACATTAGCAATTCGGAATCTAATATAACTTTCTGCAAATGTATACAAATAGGTGGGAGAGCGCTCGGTAAATGTCTTGTTCCACGTCCACGGTTGAGGGCCACATGATGCTGAAATCTCGAAATATCAGTCATATATGCGAGCAAACGACGACTAGGCACATCACTCACTCTTCAAGTCACGGAAGCCATAGATCGAGCAGAAATCAAGAGCATGGGTAACAAAGGAAACAACCCCTCATTCAGACCTTTCGGCGAGGTGGAATGCCATCTATTTGTCCTGATATCTTGATCTGACTTTTACCATGAAGCCGGGATTCATCCCACGCGATGCTTTTGATGTCATTGCTTTAACCAAGAATATTGCAATATGTACACAGGACGGGATTGTGATCGCAGATCCGACCAAGTAGGCCCGACCCGCCACATATACAACGACTCACATCAAGCTTTTATCCAGTCTCGCCAAGTCTGCCATAACCATCATACCCGATTTTCAGGATATCATGTCCAATACATCAATGTCCTTGCTCAGAGACCGACTGAAGGAAGCGAGACCACTCGGTTTGGCACGTGTTGATGCTAATGAGCTTTTGCTGATTTATGATTGTGGGCATCACTTATAGTCACCAACAACTGCTAAACCTCATATCTCGTCTAGGGATAGGATGCTATGTCACCAAACGAGGTATTCCTAGTCGATCAAGTGGCTATATCAGGTGGGAAACACAGGCTAATGGGTTTGCCCATCGCGGAAATCACATCCTGTTGGTCTCTTCACAGTTCATCGAAGTTAGGAATATCAATACAGGGCAGATCGCCCAAGTGATTGAAGATATTGATATACGTCTCATGTACCCTGGATATTCCACCAGCGATAGAGATGATCGGGTCCTGGTCGCCATAAGGGGCAACAAGAAAGAGGACAGTGTTACTGAGAGGGTTGTAGAACTTGTGGAGACTGTTGAGTATGTCTCCCACTCTGCCGTCTCCAACGTGTCCGATATTTGGGATGAATGGGATATGCAATGAACTACACGGGGTTGAACGTTTTTCACGTACTTAACGAGGGCTGGGAATGGATCATGACCTAGGTAAATTAGGTTATATGAACAGCCTCCAATTGATGTGTCATGACTGCCTGTGTACCACCTGTGTGTAAGTTGAGGGAGGTGCAGTGGCGAAGCGTAATAGAAACCGAGTAGAAATTATTAGATCATTATCATCTGCTATGATCGCTTTTCCTGTGTTAAATGTCTTTTCTTCGTCGGAGGATGAAGAAGCCGGCGTGTATCCGCAGGCCCAACGGGCAAACTGTTCATGAACAATGGTTTGGTCAGCATTGACGAAGACCGTGCGTGACAGGAGGAGATTGTAAACTACATGATTCACCACCAGAGTGGGTTGTGGGATCGGCGATGCCTAGTTCACTGCGTCTGCCAGCCTAGAATCTCCATTCCTGAGACCAGGTGAAGAATTCTGGTTCGTCTATAGCGTAGGGACCAAAACAGGTTTGGTTACTGGTTTCCAATACGTCTTCTTATAGTCAATGGAATCTTCCACATCTTCCTCCTTTAGCTACAGTCTCCTGTAGATACACACTTGACGTCGGGTTCTATTGATCTGCTCCACGTCCTAGCACTAGTTTGCTTGTTGCGGAATAGAAATTCTGAACCAAAAAAAAGAATAAGTCACGGGAGAAAATCAATGTTCAAGTGGAATTTCCAAGGGTGATGAAAATCCACTTATGCGAAGACAAAGCTAATGCTGCACTTACGATTCAAGCTTCTTGTATAAACAATAAGATCCAAATGACAGTACTAGGTATGAAATAAAGTGGCCTAACGCTCCTGATCTCGACCATGTGGTTGATGGTTTACGGAGCCATTCCGCTAACGTTATTGTCACCTCTATACTCCTCGTGTCACTAGTGGAATGTCTGCTCTACTCTTGAAGCACACCCTGAGTGATCCTCTCATGATGCCTACCTCTCCGATTCCGCCTGGGAAGGATTTGAAACTTTTCCAGCCCCAAAAAAACACGGTATTAGTGTCTCACGGCCGGCCGCCCTGGTATGTATGTATTGGTGTTGCAACCTCTGGTGCATATGCTGATCCGGCTTTGGGGCCCCAAGGTATGGTGAGGATGGCAGGAAAACAAGTAATGCATTTGTGATCGGTGTTGCTGGTGCAATCGTGAATTGCTTCATAAATTTTGACTTTGCTTATTGGCCACTATAGGAGGTTCTGCAAGCGGAAAGGTTGGTGGTCGCACTTGATTAACTATCGTAGTCTGTGGTACGAGATTGTTCTGTGGAACCAGACGCATGTTGCTCGTGAAATTGTTCGGGCGCTCGGATCTATCCCTACCGTTATCATCCTTTCGCAGGTGAGATGACTATGCCAGCGATTGTGGTATATGCCTAGCTGAATTAGCTTACAGGATAGCTTCTATAAGCATCATACCCCTGAGGAACTTGCCCTTGCTCATGCAAACATGTTGGATTTGGATCATCCTGATGCCATCGACATGCCAATGTTTGCTTCAGTGAGTGACGATGTATTTTCGTGTTTTCCGTTCCTGCCAACAATTCCAGTGCCTGGCGGACCTCAAAGATTGTAAACAATCGAACATACCTGTATATTCGTTCATGGAACATCAACGTCTGCGGGAGACCAAATACCTTTATGGTGCCACTGTAATAATCGGTGAATACTTTCGGTTGATTTGAAGTGTCGATTTAGATATTAAACGAAGTGTGAAGCCGAAGGCATAATGGCCCTGCATGATCCGATGTTGAGGGCTCTATATGACCTTAAGGTAAATCTCATTTGTGATTTTGCTATTTTGCCTTGTCTCACTCTGCCCAGATTTTCGTACAGTGTGATTCCGATTTGATGCTCACTCGCCGCATCAAGAGGGATGTGAAGGAACGCGGTCGGAGCGTTGAGGGGGTACTGGATCAGTATGGTCCAATAAACATCCATCTTCAGCAACCTCATATCCATCATCGACAGATATTTGCGCTTCGTTAAGCCCTCATATGATAATTTTGTGCGCCCCACGGCCTCTCACGCCGACATAGCAAGTAACCATTCGATTCTCTTCCCAAACCATTGCACTCATAGAAGCCCAAAAAGATTGTTCCAGGTTCCAACAACACTGTCGCAATTGAACTTATTTGTACCCATGTGAGGCGCCAGCTTCAGGAGCGTTCCAACCAATTCCGCGAAAAGATTGCTATTCCCTACCTTGAAACTAAATCCATCACTGGACCATTAATTCCTCCATTAGAATACCTGAATTTGACTGTCCATCCCGACACACCGCAATTGAAGGTGATTTGGGATTGTCATGTGAACTAGAATTCTGAATATGTTTACTAGGGTATCTTGACTATTCTGCGTGATCGGAACTGTAGCCGTCAAGATTTCATCTTCTTTGTTGACCGCCTGTCAACGCTCCTTGTTGAGCATGCATTGCAGTGTTTCCCGTATTTATCAAGGACCGTGGTTACGCCGTTGGGAGTTGAAACATCTGGGAAGCAGCTTGATGTGACAGTAAAGTTTCCCCAGGTGTTGTTATCTATACACCCTAATTATGTGCGATAGTATCTGTGTGGAGTCTGCATCCAGCGATCGTGAGTCTCCAGGAACCTATCTACAGTGCAATTTTAACACTTGCTTCAGTGGCGGCTGCCTGGAACGGGGATTTCGGAGAGTCATCCGCGACGCGCCAATGGGTTCTCTATTAGTCCAGTCAGATGCTGCTACAGGAGAACCAATGTGTCTTCAGGTGATGCTCCCTCAGTATATCCGATACCGGCATATGGCAGGGAATACTTGGGTATTCCTTCTTGATGTTCAGGTGAGCTCCTGTTACTGATGTTGTCGGCGCACCCATGAATCTGATACATTTTCCCGGACCGGTAGATCGGCACAGGCGCAGCCGCCTTCATGTCGATTCGTATCCTACTTGATCACGGTGTTCAAGAAGATCGTATTATATTTGTCACTTTTCTTGTTGCACGTGGTGGTGGGATTTCAATTCTTAGGCGTGCTTTTCCGCAAGTCAAGATCGTTTGTGCTGCTGTCGATGATGAAATGGAAGAATGCTGGCTCGAAGGGTTACAGGATGACCTGACGAATCCCACAGGAGTCGGACGAAAGACTTGGATTATGCAGCCTGGAATGGGACACATAGGTGAACGTTGAATTGTTCTTTCAGCGAATGTGGCTGCTGACATGGTCTTGTTAGGCGATCGTTACTATCTTTAGACGAGATGTTTTCGCAAGGAACATTGTTTACAAACGATTTTGTATACACCTCAATGTATTTTTCACGTGTGTTCTATTGGACTTCCCAATATACTATCCCCTGTGCCTCGCTGTATTTGTCAACAGGCGGACCGGCTAAAGGTATCTCGTCCGCTCTTTGCCCGAGTTGTGCTTTAAAAGAAACAGGCGCCTGCCAAAAACTCATTCGAACTCCTTTCAAAAATGTTCGTACAAATTTTGACGTCAATTGTATTTTTTCTCTGTGCAAAGGCAGCACCTTCCGCAGTTGGACCAACATCGTTTGTTCTTGTTGGCGACAGTACTACCGCAAACGGGTATGTGGATATCGGCGCGATCTATGAAAGTATTAGCCTGGAATCTTTCACAGGACTACACCAAATAGCGGAGGTTGGGGTAACGGGCTCTGCGGCTCTTCCATCACAGGAAATATCGCATCCGTTGCAGCGGGAACGCCTTGCATCAATACAGCCCATAATGGAGCTACCACAGGAAGTTTTGTAGCGGATGGGTAAGTCAGTCATTGTTTCATGCGCAAATACTCTCTGGTGTTCAAATCGATATCCGCATGCCCTTGCACTCGTAGTTTCTGGAACATTTCCATCGCTGCTATTCGTGGGGAAGTGGCAAAGGGACGACACACATTGGTGACGATTCAATTTGGCCACAATGATCAAAAAATAGCACCTCCTGAATCTATGGGTGCTAATTTGACTGAGATGGTGAGGGAGATCCGAGATCTAGGGGCTGAACCTGTGCTGGTGACAAGTTTGACGAGGAGAAATTTCAACTCGGATGGAACAATTGCAGATACTCTGGGGCCTTGGGCGGATGGTAAGTATACGCCGAACTTGATGTCTGTGTCTTTCAGGTTAACCAATGATTTGTACTGCTTTTTTTCAGAGACAATCTTAATTTCTCAGCAGCAACAGACCCACCTTTTGGATTTACATGCTGCTTCGATCAAATATGTAAGAGGATGGTAGTGAAGTCTGATTAATGTTTTTCTGAGTGTTTGTTCTCTGGTAATAGGTCGAAGCCATCGGACCCGATGCCGCTCACAGGTTGAACAGGACGCCTGACGATGATACACGTAAGTGATCAAAACAGCCGTACTTTTGATTTCTGAATATCTACATTAACAATGATAGATCTCAACGTCAATGGCACTACAGTATTTGGCAGGTGTGTAATGCTGTTGATTTAAAAAAGCACAATAGTCTGATTCCCCTCAGGATGGTGGCTGACTTGCTCAATGCCAGTTTTCCCGGACAACTCCCTATCGTCTCGAATCCTCAGCTCAGTTCTGACATTTCGAATGGCATTCCTGCATTCTGAGATTTTCCAAGGGAGGCGTATATATCTATGGAAATGATAATGATATATGATGTATATTGAAGAGAGTTGGGAGGAGGATGATAAGCAATCTAGGGTGATAAGCAGTCTAGGGTGATACAGGGTACCTGTCTTCTGATTCCTTTCCAGCAATCATGTGCCAAAGCTCTGGGCCATCACGAATGAGAGCCTATCAAGCAATCATTAATATCCGTTGAACAGAAGTGATACATAAATGCTCACAATGGTGACCTCGACAGCAATGAGTGCGATGATAACCAATTCCATTCGGTGAGTTGAAGACTAAATTGATGGATGAGCTACAGACGTCATAACCAATCCTGCGCTCATACCTCTGTAAGTAATTGTCGAAGGACAGACTGGGCCTGGCCAATCGGTTAGTAGGTATCGAAACAAAAGAAAGCCTCAATCTCACCTCTGCCGCATAGGTGATCTTGTCATTGACAGACGCAGTCCGCACTCTTACTTCCAGTGCATCACTCAATGATTCAAAGTACTCTTTGAATGTGTCATTTAGAAATCAAACAGACGGGATAAAGACTCACTTTCCAGCCCTGGCTCACCCCAGTAAAAATCGGGGACGTCACTGAAATTCTCCCTGTTGAGATTTAATCCTTGTCTAAACTTCATGAGCTGTCCAAGTTTTTTGATCAATTGCGTTCGACCCATCCCCGGCTTTCCGGTCTGTTCCAGGGAGTTGGGTAGTAAAGCCATAGAGGTCAAATAATCATCTAAGGACACCTCGAGGGCTGATAACGCGGTTGAACGTGAAAGCGCTTGGGAATATGCATAACGTGCCAGAAGAGTTTCCACTGGAAAGACCATAGGCGGAAGTTTGGAAGGAAACAGTGAAGGTTCACTGAGTGGAGGGACTTGCCCAAGGATGATTAAATCCCCTTGAAGACGAGTTTTCCTGCGAATGGGGCAGATGAGTTGGCTACATGGAAGCTAGGGCATGAAAGCACGAACTCGCTGGGATCAACCACAAATTCCAGCTCTTCATCCTCTGCCTCGCGCAGTGGTGCAACTTGCATCCCAGGTGCCCTGTCAATCACCTGTGCCTTAAAGTCTAATGCATCTTCTTCTCCAAGTCCCCAGCAGACATAACTTCCATTGGGAAAAAGGAATATCTCCCCCTCTCGTCCTCCCTTCCCCGACCATTTGGGGATCCACCATGACTCATGAAGGATCTGGGAACGAGCCGGGAGCTCAGAATGAGTTCGGAGGCGAGAAAGGACAAAGCGCTTGGCAGTTGCAAGAGTGAAAACAGTCTGAATATCACTTCGAGTGGGTGTAGGATTGGTGCGAATGGGAAGCGAAGCGGAAGCAGATCGTCGTAAAGGAGTGCTGGCTTTGGGTTTTGGCTTAAAGTCTGTGTCCGCTGCAGCTGCATAATAACGACAGTGTAAAATTGCCGGAATTTGTCTGCAGGGATCTACTGTAGAACCCAGAAGTCTGCTCACACGCCATGTTGAGGACAAGAACATGAGTGATCCAAATTCTCACATGCATTTCCGCGATCATAATTTCATTATAGATCTATCTTCAAATTCCCAACTAACACCAGAATTTATCTAGGATCCAATGCTATTGTTAGCCCGCTACTTTTTCAGGCTCAGATTTCAATCTTATCATAGTACTGACTTGCTTGTTGTAAAACAACAATGTGAGAATATATCAACTGCTTTGAGTACCCGCTACTGTCATACCATGATCACTCACAACCTAGGGGCATAATGGTGGATCTTCCGCGCAGTGTAATACAAGGATTCAAGCTATCAGGGAGTATGTTCATGAAATATCATCGGGAAAATTCAATTTCAAGATAGGTTTGGTTCATGCCGGCGTCTGGTTTATTCCTAGACAGCCCTATATCCCGTTTGTTCGTAACTCTGGGTGATTGTAAACTCCAGTACTTCGAATAGCTGATGAAATTGGCCTACGCTAAGCATCTGAGTCACAAGCCCCTGTAGTTCATTTAACCTCAGCGAGATATCTTCGTTTTGAGCAGCTATGGTCAATCCAATTCGTATCTATCGGAAAGGTGATTTAGGACTCAGATGAGGCAAAATCGAGGAAGACCCACTCCTAATGAATGGAGTGCAAGTTTAATAGCATCATTACAATCTATGATGATGCGACGGTCTTCTGGCTCTAATAAGCAACGGCGTAGCCATTTCTTCTTCCCTAGCCTTCGAGCGACATTCTCGATTTTTTGCAATTGACTAGTCCCAAATTAGGAGCCAAAAGGTTGAAAAGAGTGGCGAGAAACGTACACAATAAATTGCTCAACTGCATCAATCATAGGCTGCGGATAGGTTCTAACAGACTGATCTTGAGAGCAAATGGTCTTGACGAAACGACCAATATTAATTATGAGCACAACGAGAGTGTTATCTGTAACGCGCATTTCCTGCATGTTGATTAGGCAACCTGGTATTTCAAGAGTACCATCCAACCACTGACATTCAGTAGCTCAGCCACGCGTAGAGCAGATCCCACAGCGGACGTGAGGCTCGGTATAGACAAGCTAGTGGCAGTTGCACGAGCAAGTATCAGTGCCTGAATTGTACCTGTCAAAGTCACTGTCGTGGTAGGGTCCGCCTCGATGGCCATCTCGAACAAGGAATCTATGTCTGGAATATCACAGGTGGCAGACCCCAAGCGGACTGGATCTAAGTAAGTAGCGTCTGAGTCCGTCATGGTACGCGTTACTGGCTTACGCCGCTGTGAAAGGGAAAAACTTCCTCTCACTCTTTGGTGGATACGGGACCGCAAAAGCGAGTGAGAGGTATCAGAGTCCAAGAATTCCATTGATTCGTCGGAAGGATTGAAGGAACAGATTGAATCTGACCATGATCTGAGCCGGGACCCATATGATCGAAAACGTTCAGTTCTGCATGATTCTTCCTTTACGCGTATCTCGTAAGACTCGTTCTGCGGTTTGTCGCGAGAAGAAATTGAGGACATGAAAATCATGATGAGAGATTCTAGCCTAGTAATGAGTTCCCTGAGTGCTTTGAATGCCCAAGTGAACAGCGATTCCGCCGCTGTTGTTTGCGATAGAGATTTAAGTTGATCTACCATTTCTTTTTGGATTAACGTAGCCTTGCCTTCCATAGGCAAGGAATTTATTATCTTCCAAGCCGACAGATGTGTGTTCTGAAATCGAAACACTTGTGATCCACCTTCGATGAAATGGTTCCAATACTTGCTGCATAGCTCCTCCTCCTCCCTCTCTCCTTCGCCCTGATCAGTCAACAAATCCCAATTAGTAGTGACAAATCGGATGTTTGAGAAGGCGCCATCACCACAGAGTCTTCGCAATAGTTCGATGTTGCGGAGGAAACTGTTGGGCACTCGATTATCAGTTATCCGGTGTAAATACAAGATACCGGACAGTTGAATGCCTCTCTGATACCTGTTGCATGTTTTGGTAATCAAGAATCGACTGAATGGAAGGATGACTAACGTCTTCTCTAACCACTCTGCTATCCCTCGCAAAATCTCCATATCAGTTCGGAAAGTGTCATCGAAACCAGGGGTGTCAATGAGCGAGACGTCAAAGTCGTGGAATGGATTTCGGCAACGCACAACCCTGCTCGCTCGGGTGCATGATTCCAAACTATTTCCAACCTGTACTTCATCTGAACCTGTTGCGACCTTGATAAACTGAGTAAAAGTTCAGCTCAAAGTCACCATATATTCAAAAAAAAATATGTTACCGTACTCTTCCCTGCCCCTGTAAGGCCCATAACTCTAATGTGGCCCTCAGTTATCACCCTTTTAGTAATCGGATTCAATACGTACGCGACCAGCGGGATGTCCCGCGAAAGATCAGTGAAGCCAACATTTCCAGGAGTCGGAGGAGGAGTTTCAATGTAGGGAGAAGGCAGGGACTGTGCAGTATAAAAACTATTGACCGTCTTCCCTGATGACTGACTAACGGCAGTAGCCAAGGCGGGAGCAGTCAGCATGTCAACCGAAGATTTTGATCGTTGGTCGATGGTTCTTCTGGTAGAATCCGGTGCTGCAGTTGCTTGCATACTAACATTGAGGGGCGATGCCATCTCGAAAGGAAGAGGTATGTCAATTCTTGAGTTGCATGCTGCAATGAGTTTAAGGCATGGTAGACAATGCTGGAGCACATGGCCCCTATGACGTCTGTTGTCTATTGTATCCTACCTGGGAAGTGTTAGTGAATGATGAAGGTTCTGGGATCTGGGAGTTTTAGGATGAAAGATGGAGATCTATGGATTGACCTGGACCCAGTAGATGAGAAAGCATACGATATGGAAAAGACCGGTAGAGAAGGCTCAAAACTCATGATGAGAGTCAGGCATGATGCAAGGAAATGCTACATTGCAATCCAAAACAAGTACTTCACAGAAAAAATTAAGATCGCAGATCATAGTCATTTTATGGCCCAATTCTCGATCACCTAATGGCCCAGATATTTTTGGAACATCCTGCCCAGAAGAATCACTTCTCAAACCCAGAAGCGAATTTCAGGATATAAGGAGTACTCTGGAACAACGAGGGTGTGCATTTTCCGTAACGATGCGGGGCGTCCAAAGCAGTGCTAACACAAAGCGGGGTCTCTAGTTTATACAGAGACGGAGATTGTTATCTACTTCACAAGAACATAAAGCTGAGTAAAGCCGTGTGGTTTTCTTGATCTGTTGAAGGTCCGGAGAACATTAAGAGAGGGGTCATTGAACGGCAACAGTGCTAACACTCCTTTGTCTTCGGAGAGGTAGAATGAAATATCTGAATCACACGATCTTGCAAATAATATTGGTAATCAGCACTTTCGTTCCAATAATTCTCCACCAAAAAGTTCATCAATCCAAAAGCCGTCATTTCCTGCGAACCAAAAACTATTTTTTAATGAAGTTTATGGTGTATTTGGTACCAGATAATCACGGCTATCGATTCCCCAGCAATGTGGGGAAGTAGGTTGATCTCCCACGCTCAAGGACGGCCCTTCAACTTTCAATTCCTTGTACGCGAACCAGATACATGGGTAGCTGTGGTGTGCATATCTCGGTGGATGAGCTTCTCTGCATATATACATTATTTAATCAATTCATACAGTGGACCTAGAATTGTTGATGACCAATGAGGCGAGACCGACTCGCAGCTTGATCGTTGCGATGTATGTGTTCGCTGGGAGTCAATATAGAACATGAAAAATGTCCTGTCCTCCCCTACTGCCCACTTTTTTCGCTTTCAAACTCATCAATCTCATTTCCCAGCAAGGCGAAAACAATTGACCATGCGCTTTCAGATGAATCCTCAAACCGGTGGACTTTTGGCGGAGCACTTCCTTTCGGGAGTTTATCCCAGACTCTCTGTAGTTCCGCCTCCCGTTCCTTACCGATCAGAGGGCCGCGCATATTACACCACATCGTCGTGACCATCATTACTCGGTTCGGAAAACCTCCAGCGGACTCTTCACAAAGAGACTTCAACAAAGCTAGATGTCGACCAGGAGGATCCGTGAGCTTTGGATCCGTGATTCGATGAAGATACAATATCCCAGAGATTTTGGCTTTTTTCGAGAAGCTGAAGGCTTGTTACGTTCTGTGATCAAAGGTTATCATGACGTTGGCTTACGACTTTTTCAACCATTTCTCCAGTTTCCTCTCGACTTCCTGCTCATCGCGCTCAGAATCGAAGGCCGGTGTATCCGCGAAGACTATACGACGATTTCCATAATGTTCGCAATTTGAACATTCAACATGCCGTACATCACTCTTTGCCGGCTTCAGCCCATGATTCACAGGCAGGATGTCCTGTCCGGCAGCTGTGTTGATGAACTATCTATTCTCTTAAGCAACAAAAATGGGCAATCTTTGTAGACTCACAGTACTTTTACCTGCTCCAGATAGTCCAACGACGCTATCATTTTATCATTACTACGATACAGCCGACAATAAACATTGCACCACGCACGCGATGATGATATCACCCTGTTTTATATCGTCGACTTGGAGAATTCTGGATATGGCGGCTCCCATAGTTCTGAGAGGACTAGTGTCCAGAGCTTTGGGCTTAAGATGTGATAGGGGAATTTCTATCTAGAGAACTAAACTGCTGACCCAAGGCCCAGGCAGAGCAAACACATCGTGCTCCCCATGTGTTCGGCGAGGAGACAGGCTGGCATTCTCCTAAGATTAGATTCAGATCTGTCACTGAAGAAAACTAAAATAGGGCAATCTGAGCTTTTCAACCCCATTCATTGGCCCAGTGTAGCGATGCCCTCTTTTGTGTCCTTTCCTGTGCACATTGACGTACCCCAGCTCCCATGTCCCATTCAGAGCCACGATCAACCCCAACCTCGTTATCCATTGCTAATGGCGGCTCCACTAATGGCAATAACTCACAGAAGGGATTCTCTCAAGCGTGAGTCTCCTCCTATCTTAATCCCGGGATCGAAATCGAATTGATTTTGTAGTATCCCTGTTGCCACTGATCTCTCCGGAGTCTTTCCCAATGAACCTCTGAGTCTACAGCATTCGTGAGCATAACTTGTCTCCATGTAGTATCCCTCCAAATTGAAGCCAGTGATAGTATATCCGGCGAGGAACTGACGCAAAGAAATCCCGATCCTTCTTCAATAGATAGATTTTTTGTTAAAGGTCTGCGATCGTTGTCATTGAACCTCATGAAAACCTTGTTGAATCTGCGAGCATCATCAGGCAATAGCTCAAGCGAAGAAAATAATTCCAGGAGATTGTATGTCGTGTCTATTCTTCAGTTCTGGAGAGATGTCTGAACTAGAGGTCGCTTGCCTACCCAGCTTTTACCCTAGATTTATTTTCAGGAGGGAAAAGCTGGTCAGTGCTCTTTTCATTTTTTGAATGCGTCAAAATCAATAGTGTGTTGGTATAGACGCCCGCTGGCACCTCGTCGCGGGCAGATGTTCATCCAATCTCTAAAAAGGGATGGCGGCGTCTGAAGAAGGAGACACGGTCTGTCAAGACCGAGGAGTTGAAGGAGACCGATACCGTAATTGTGTAAGTTTAGAATCAAAGTGGCTATAATGATAATCAAACAAATGTCAGGTTGATGGGCCCAACCGGCTCAGGAAAAAGTTCAGTGAGTCATCCTATGTGATCAACAGGTTCCGACTGAATTGCGATGAAGTTTATTAGCATGGTAGCTGACACAGATCAAGGGGTGGGACATGATTTAATGTCATATACCAATGAAATCAAAGCTGTTCGGGTGCGCGTGCCTGATGAAGACATCGACATTGTACTTGTAGACACCCCTGGTTTCGACGACACTTACAAATCCGATTATGAGATTCTACAGATGATTTCCGAATGGATCAAACAAGTGTGAGTCTCGGATCAACAACTCAGTGCATCGAGAATAATCTCTTCCTAAACAGGGGGTACAAAAACATCCTCCTTGATGGCATCTTGTACCTACACAGAATTACCGATAATCGGATGGCCGGTACTCCTTTGAGGAATTTGGAAGTCTTTGAAAAGATCTGCGGACCGCAAGCATTCACTCGGGTATTGATGATGACAACCATGTGGGATGATCTGGACAGTGAAGAGATGGGGGAGCTGCGTGAGGAGGAACTCAAAACCCATTACTGGTATCCGATGATCAGTCAGGGCTCCGAAGCTATACGCTACCTAAACAATGTGGATTCTGCCTGGAAAATCCTTGACCGGTTCTTGGATACTTCAAAAGAGCGGCTCAAAGCCATTCAGTTGCAAAAGGAAACGGTCAAACAACAAAAGACATTGAGCAAAACCGATGCTGGGCAGGAGCTGTACAACAAACTTGACGAACTTGACAAGAAACGAAAATCATTGATACGAAAATTGGAAAAGCAAATCAAGCGATCCGAAACTAACGAGGAAATTGCAGGGATACTTCAGCGGCAACACGACGAGTTAGAAGAGCAACGAAAGAAGGCAGTTAGCGAGCTGCAGAGTTTGAAGGTGTCAGTGCCGCAGAGGTTTCTAAAGGCCTTTACAGTGAAGATGCGGTATCGCTGAGCATAATGGTACGTCAGCTAAGCAAAGGTGTTGTGCGGTAGGCACTCCACAAACCCGCCCTTTGTTTTGGATGGCAACTTGAATAAAACTGTGATCGGGTCCCAGTTGAATGGTTCTCGTGAGGATTGATGATAAACGTATACTGCATTGGTTTTTGTGATTTGCAAGATGAATTTACGCTGGAAGAATGATAATGACAGTGTTGACCCCTGTAGCAAGAGACACAAAAAGAATAAGTGTTTGTGTAGTGGATCGATGTTATAGTTTAAACCTGATTTCAAGCAGAGAAGTCCGGCCAAAAGAGACAGCAGCAACTCTGAAAGTGAATAGAGCACGGACGTAATGATGATAGTGCTTGTTCGATCGGATAGTGTCAAGGGTTAGCTGCCTCAGGTGCTGGAGATGCATTGGTGAGCCGTGGCAGAGTGCCAAGTAGATGATCGGAAAAGCAAGTCTTTGCCAACCGGAGGACCAGCTGAATGTGAAAAGAGCAAATAATAATCCCGTAGTCTCAGTTTTGTGCCCTGCTAACACCATAGGATTGATTAATCATATAGGAGTGAACAACCATACATCGTCAAAATGAATCCAAAAGAGAGTCGCTAATGATGGCCTGCATATCCTGGGCATCTAGCCTTTTTCTAGCCCAGACATCCCCATCCATCGAATGTACGCTAGCCCAGATGGGGGCAGGTATGTCCGTTCCTCTGACGACCCTACCACGGATATTCTTACTCGTCCAAGTTGTATGGCATGAATAGCAAAGTCTTGACGTTATTGTATCAGAAATCTCGAGGTTTTGGATCTCTGGGCGACGGACATGGGGTAGTAATCTGTTTTCTGCTTTGAAATCAGGATACGACCGAATTGAGATTTTATTCTTCCATTCCTGTATTCCAGCCTGGACTGGCCTGGAATCGGAAGAAGACATGTCAAACGAGGACAAGGAATGTATGTTGAGTTGATAGTGCCCACCTTTCACAAATCAGACACCTTTTGTCGCTGTCTTCCTTCGTTGTAAGCTTGTTACAGGTTTTCACAATAGTTGAGACTGTCGAAGGATAATCCCTTTCCAGCCCTATGATGAAATCTAAAGATCATTGGTAAGAGGATAGTGTTTATAGGATTGTAATACACACCTCGCGTGAGGGCGGCGATATCCTGTCGGCCGCCGGGATATCTGTGCTTCCCCGCAATTTTCAATTTACTCCACCAAGCCCAGAAAGCGCACTCCTTGAAGCCTATGTCACGCAGGGGACGTATTACCCTGACAGTTTGATCGCTTGTCTCGGTATCTTGCCTGTATGTCCATTCTTCGTGAGCCTCTTCACTAACAGAGTAACCACCACCCTTTGATATGGATGATATTAGTGATATTGAGAGCGACGTCAGCGAGGTACCGAGGAGCAGATGCGAGCATCTTCTTGAAGCTGCACTATAGAGCAGTAGCATGCGAATCAAGTTTTGGATTGCATTCGACACAGCAGTTGGCGTCGGTAGGGAGGAGATATAAGTTTGGAGAGAATCAGCAGGTGAAGATGAGTCATCCGAGAGCTCCTTTAACAGGATTTCTGCCTTACAGTGAGTGGTACTATCATGCAAATGAGGAGATAGCGAATAGCACCTTCATTGATGATGTTGAGACCTCGGCTCTGATAAGACTCGAAAATCCCAGCCCCTTTCCACCATCGCTGATCAAATGCATCCTCGAGTTTGAGAGATACACACTTAAACTGAGAACTATAGCTCTCAATGACTCTTTGGAAGTCGGAGTTTCTAGGTGTGGCCTACGAGATGAGATGAAAAGATGAGGACGAGGAGAAAACGAAGAACACACACAGGGGTTAGGGCTTCAGATACGTCTACGGTTGCGACGAATATCTCGGGCCATGGACAACTGCCATTCGGATTTTGATTCCCTTCTTGTCTTCCGCGAGGGGTAAGGTATGTCTTGTGCACTAGATCTAGGAGCACAGACGAACCTAATCCACCGGAGAAACCGACGAGTAGATTCCCTGAAGCTTTCAGACCCTTTCGGCGATGCAGCTGTGGGGTGGGGTTGACATGAGGTTCCAGGGCACGACGGAAACGAAGAGAAATGAGCGGAAAGAAGCATTCCCTGTGATTGATTGTGAGAACATGGGATGAAAGAGATAGATTTAGCGCACTTGCAATAAACTGCATATCGAATGACAATATTTCCTGTCTTGAGTTTGCATTTGACGCATGCTTTGGACCGATCGTATTTCGGGCGCCCTAATAGGTAGATGAATATATTGTAAGCATTGTATAACAAGACGCACTGGTCATTAACGCTTGGCCTTCATTGCCACAGGATGCCATGTTGGATGTCAGAAAATCAGATTTCCCAATTTAGTGCATCATGGTTTCAAACAATTTAGGCAACATTTCATCCTCTGCACAACGGCGGAGTTTGCTTCGTCCGAACCTGATTCTTCTTTTTTCCGCCTTCGCAGCTTTTGTAGTTCATTACTCTGTCCGTGTATTGACGGAGTACACGCTTTGTACTCACCACGAACAAATATATACAGTGAACGATGCCCAGCCTCGTGCTCATTGTATAACCATCCGAAATGACCGAATATCTCGCATTGGAGCCTATGGTATGTCATATTGTAGAACACATCACTATGCTATCCCTGTTGAGGCTACCTTGAACCAAAAGATGAGATCGCGTTAACGTCAATCCCTGTACCTTTCTCAAGCTGGAGTTTCAAGTTTCAGCAACCTTTTATTTCTTTCGTCGAGGCTACCGATATCGTTGTGCCTGGACTTACCGGTACGTATTCTCGCAGCGCGTACACGTAGTGACTCAAAGTTGATACCAATAGACGCTCACGCTCATGTCCTTGAAAATGGATGGATGATGCAGCTTCCACTGACAGGTACAGCCTCTGTACAAGGTAGGCATCCTGATATTGTCTAAGAGCTCTGCCACTCACACTGATCTCCCAGAGGTCATTGAGCGTATCAAACAGTACATTCAAAGTCACCCCAACGTGCTCAATGATCCCGATCGTTGGATAGAGGGCATGGGCTGGGACCAAACAAAATGGGAAAGCAAAAAATTTCCGACGGCAGTAGGTCACAATTGACCGAATATTCCAAAAACTGAAGATGTGTCACAGGAAGATCTCAACCAAGACCCCCTGCTCAAAGGTCGACCAATTTCACTGACACGAGTTGATGGCCACGCTCGCTGGGTTTCTCCTCGCGTGCTGGACATTATGAATACCTTGCCTGCAGACGACGAAGTAATTGGTGGTCAAATTATCAGAGACATGGATGGCAAGCCAACCGGTAAGTTGTTGCATGACCTATATGCTAGGTTGGCTCAGACAAGTCGCAGGGATTTTTGTCGATAACGCAATGGATCTTATTCCATCACCAGCATGGAGTGATCAACGAATGGAAGAATTTTTCGAGGCCACCATCAGCACTGCATTGAAGTTTGGGCTAACAAGCATTCACGATGCGGATACTAAATTGTCCATGATCTCATTTTTCAAAAAGTCCGTCGTAATCAAGTCTTTGTCCCAGGGCGAGTCTTATCTTTGACAGAAAAGCAGAAGAGGGTGCAATTCCTGTGGGTCAAGTCTCAAGTACAGAACTTTTTTCTTTCTTTAAAACCCTGATAGCTGCGCCTCTATCTTATGGGTGGTGTTGTGTTGCCAAAGAATGGCTCAGAGTCGGAAATCGCAAGTTATATCAGTGGGGAATGGAATCATGGCGTCCCTCGCTTTATAAATTACGGAAAACAGGCTCGGCTCACATTGCGGGCCGTGAAGTTATTTGCGGATGGTAATTCTAGTTTGTTATCTTGTTACAGCATGATCCTATTTTTTTGGCTCTAGGTGCCCTAGGCTCGTGGGGCGCGGCGCTACTTGCTCCATATTCTGATAATCCAACCGTACAAGGTACTCTATTGGAAGCTCCCATAGTTTTGCGGGCAGCTGTCAGAAGATACTTCGAGGACAACATGCAAGTAGTAAGTGTTCATAATGTGATGGTTTAGGCTCATCCATGTTATGACTACGGACTTTGTAGAACATCCATTGCATTGGCGACAAAGCCAACCGCCTTGCTCTCGACATATTCCAAGAATTGATTGAAGAGAAGGCCGTGAATGTCCCGGCATGGCGACCGCGTATCGAACATGCACAAATCATTGAGGAGCATGACCTGAAACGTTTTGGAAAGTTGGGAGGTGTGCTTTACCATATCGTCACAAAAACAAGATAAAAAGTGACAATACTTGCAGTGATTGCAAGCGTTCAGCCTACACACGCGTAAGTTGATGATCATGAAAGTATCTGTTTCTATTGACATTTTCAAGGACGTCTGATATGTGGTATGCAGAGGAACGACTGGTGAGCTTTTATTGTGGTTGATATGCAGGTCAATGTTGATTTTTCGATTAAAGGGTCTAGACCGTATGCAAGGCGCTTATGCTTATGCTTCTTTGTTGCGGTTGGCATTTCTCTGCACGTTATTGAGGCCTAAAACTAATGGGTGACCTAGTCTTTCGGGTCAAACTATACTCCCTCTTGGATCAGACTTTCCCATAGAAGGCGTTAATCCTTTACTAGGTTTCTATGCTGCTGTCAAACGCCTCTCTATTGATGGAAGCTCTCCACATGGTCATTCTGGATGGTAAGTCGATTATTCAGCACAGCATTTTACTCGTGGCGTTAATACTGGCCATCTGCAGGTACCCAAGTGAAAGACTTACAAGGAAACAAGCGCTTAAAGGCATGACGCTAGACGCAGCCTACGCCTCTTTCCAGGAAGATGAAATTGGTTCACTCCAGGTTGGAAAGAAGGCTGACTTGGTCGTTTTTGATCGTAACTTTGTGGAATGTGAAGATGAAGAAGTTTGTGATGGTTCTGAAATTCTAGAGGCAAGGGTGAAGGCCGTCGTTATCGACGGTATGGTAGTATGGGGAAAGTTGCCACGATCAGAAACCTGGAAGGTGGTTCATGAACTGTTCGGGAGACTGATAACCCGTGCAATCAGTTCTGCGACGCCTCTTTAATGACGTGAAATCCTTCGATCTGATGTTCTGTGATGTTCTGAAATGTACGATTGTCACATGAATATTATGTTGTCTGAACAGAAAGACATCTTGTCCTCCCCAATAAACGAAGCTTGTCTCCTGGACAGATGAGGTTGATCAGTTAGGCAACAGGATTGAGTTGTTCTTTGAACCGTAGTTAATTTTCCTGTACATCAGTCCATCGATGTTAGCCTCGGAACTGAAACGCCTGGAAAACAGCCACAAAAACATAGTCCAGCGAAACGCTAGAAAATCTCAAATTTCATTATTACATGTGGAAAACTCCGTCCCTTTCCTCAATGATAACCCTGCAAATGCTTTGCATGGTCAAACAATATTTCTGAAGTTGCATCACTTTCATTCACGGACTATGTTTCTTCTCTCTCTTTCTCCTCATATATTCGGATCAGCTGCGAGTGATCTGATTCTATTTATCTATTGTAGGATACCATGTATTCTACCACGGGCTTACCGCGGGCTGTTTACCGCGTCACAAATTTATGAAAGTAAAAAATTATTATTACACATGGGCACGAGACCTTTGGTACCTCAGGAAACCTCGACAAAACTAGATGTGAAGAGAATCTGATCAGGTATCGTCGCCAGAGAAAGACTTGACACATGATTCCAACAAACGCCGGTAAGAGGCCTCAAGCTCTTCGATGAGTCGAGTGGAATTAAGATATTACCCGGCCCTAGGGAAGACATTCGTGCGGCTTATTTTATGTTTAACCACGTGCATTTTGATTCTTGGACGTTAACCAACATGTCGGGTCACTCCAAGACGACTAGTGCCTTTTTCTATGGAACGTTGATGCACCCAAAGATCCTCACTCGAGTTATTGGGAATGACGGTTCACATCTAGAGATCTGTCCAGCTGTCTTGAAGGTGATTCGATGTCGTGACATTGCATGCACTACCTTGGATTGATCTGCACACTAGGGATATACGCGACATAGGGTAAAAGTAAGAGAAACTGCACTCGAATTACGGGACCTAGATGGTTGACTGAGTGAAATAGAAGGAAGAATATCCTGGGCTCATACCGCTTGCCGAGAGTCAGAGGGAACTGTTCCATGGAAGGGCATTGTCAGAGGAAGAAACCTGTGTAAGAGGAACATTGGTCACTGGATTAACCACTGCAGATATCCAACTGTTGGATTTCTTCGAAGGCAAGGTGAGAGAAATCGTGGAGACAGGCTGAAAGAGATAACGGTGCTCTCAACTATAGGAATACAAGAGAGAGCCAGTCAAAGTCCATCAGCTAAACTCTCTTGAGAGCATATCCACTCAATTGCGCCAATTCAAGGAATTTTTTCCATCTCAAGGAACAGACCTTCCAGCAGCTATCGACGCTGACACATATGTGTTCCTGGAACCGAGTAAGCTGGAAGCCAATCCTTGGGACTTTTCAGATTTTGTAAAACATAATGCGTGGAGATGGTATGGGACCGAGGTCAACGAATATGTTGCAGAGGTGGACCGGCGTCGAGAGCAGGAGATGAGCAATCACGTCATATAGGTCTATGCTTCACGTGATTCCCAATGTTTATAAGTTTATAATTTTTCAAACTAGCCCCTTCTGTAACATGCTTCAACGTCGTCAGTTGCTGCTCGCACTTTTCGTTCTCCCAGCTGTCACCGTTTTTGGTCTCGTAACATATGCCTTAGATGCTTCTACACAGTGGGGACTGGTTCCAAGTTCGTGCTTTTCATAGATTCCCAAATATATCTAGCTCATTTTTAGAGTATCCTCCCCTGGAACACTACCGCCCAATTCAATTCCTTTCAGCAGATGAATTTCCCATAGGTATGTTGCCAATGAGGTTGCCCAGATAATTTAGGTATAGTTCATACTTATCATAGATGATCCTCGAAGGCGCGTCATCTTGCTCGGCGACATCCATGGGATGCTCAAGTGGTTCCGGTGGGTGGGTTATTTAGATTATATGGGCTTCGGACTAACGCACATGGCTTCCAGAGATCTACTTGACAAAGTCTCTTACGATCACCGGAGTGATGTTCTTGTCCACACAGGAGACATCATCACAAAGGGAAGCCACCAAGGCTCGATGGCAATTCTTGACTTTATGACAAATTATAACGTCACTGGAATGCGAGGCAATCATGATCAGAAGGTCATTGAATGGAAGAGCTGGCTTGATTGGTTCTTCACTCTCTCCGGGGCTGCTGAGTGGTTGGCTGGGCTGGAGTTAGCATGGCTTGAAGATCATCAAAAAGGACACGAGCTAGAAGATTGGGTCAACTCGCGGCGTCAAGCAAGCCGTGGAAAAAATCATATATGGTGGAAACACATTCCAAAAGACTGGATTCCCTTCAGCGACCACTATTACGTTGCACAAGATCTTACAGAAGAACATTATGCATACTTGATATCTCTTCCGCTGAAGATCTATATTCCTTCTGCGCACACTTTCATCGTTCATGCTGGGCTCCTGCCGTATGACGTTCGCTATCATTATGACCACAAGCGCCAACCTCTTGCTCACGTACCTCATATTCGCTCACTCGGTTCTTCCCACAACAGAAAGACTGAGAAACTTAGAAATGCACAAGAACTTGAAATCTTGTCGCAGGTACCTCAGAATACACAGCCCTGGGTGAATCTAAACATGCGGAGCGTGCTCGATGATAAGAGTATATCCAAGTACGTCTCATCTCCGTGCTCTGCATCTCCTTCACTTATTTTGTGGCTAGGTCTTCCAAAAAGGGTACTCCATGGACTCGGTATTGGAATATCCAAATGTCTTTATGTGATGGTTTTTACTCGGAAAAAGCTACCATGTACATTCAGGACCCTGATTCAATATCTATCGCGTCCGACGGTATGAGAAAATCGTTGCCCTGCTATCCTTCCAGTGTTATTTATGGACATGCTGCGTCCCGCGGGCTTGACATAAACCGTTTTTCTTTTGGACTGGATACTGGATGTGTGCGTTCTCTTGTTTTTATCGTCTCCTGCCCACACTCACTGGGGTGCGCAGGCTCATGGTCGAGAATTGACCGCTATGATCCTTGGACCCAATCCACTGCCTAGAGAGGAGTGGGAAGAATTAGATGGTGACAGCGTTGACGAAAGGGGTGATCACCCATCTCAAGGCAACGACGAAGCCTACAACAACGACAACGACACGCTAGGTAAAACGGTGTCTACGAAAGACTCTCATTCTCTGAAACAGGCTAGAACTATCCAATTTGGAGAACATGGTACAGCGAAACTCGTTCATGTATCTTGTTCATAATGTTTCTGCAATGTATGGTCCAATTCCTGGAATGGTCTGTCTCTTTGTTTCTTGGACATTTTGATATTAGACTATATTACGAGAAGTTCTCATTAATTATTTCTAGGAAGATGATCTTACCATGTCCATAATAGGTGTACATTACTGTAATAATAACATGGGATCGTGACAGGAATAGAACAATCTAGCAAGTAAATTTCCAACGGGTGGACTCTTCGACATAATTTGATGCATAGAAGACCAACTGAGTAGTGTAAATAATACTTGATCCCACAAATGGTTATCCCTGCAGAAGAGATAAATCTATGTCTGAGGTTACACATTGTATAGACCCGGCCTGGGTGTTGATCATAGATCTTCCACCTTTTCGTCCACCTACGAGTTATCCGCTTGGCTAATGGACGTGAAATCAACATTCCGAGCTTGTCAATGTATTCTTACAAGGTCATCAGTGCCAGTTCATAATGCCGATAGTGCATAGTAAACGGTGTCTTGTCCCTGAAAGTCGAAGGTGAATGACGAATGGCTACCGTAGGATGCAAGATACAAACAAAACAGTGAACGGTTTTGATCATGCAAGAACATTACGTCTGTGTGAAAGAGACCGCGTCCTAAATATACTTCCCAGCTTTTATGTGGCGTAAAGTCATTATTACCAGTCAATACATCGATACATCGTGAACCGGCTACTATAGTAACCGTGAGCCAGAAAATCCGGTTCAAATACAGTCCAAGTCCAGGCTCGTTCACAAAAAACCTTTCACCCTTATTTATCAGCTTCTTGATAGATGGACCCACTCGAGCGCTCTTTAACCTCTGCCATACCGAGGCGGCGCTGAATCTCATGTTGACGCTCAATATCTTTCTGCGCGAGACCGGTAGAATCACCAAAGACCTCGTCCATCTCTTCCAAGCTCAATCCTTTGGTTTCAGGGACCTTACAATTGATAAGAGGTCAGAATAGATGCCAATGCTACTTCAGTGAAATAGTGCTCACAAAGAACGTGACAAAGAAACCACCAAGAAGAGAGAACACCTATTAAGAACGATCAGTTCCGAGAAGAGGTTAGGAATACAAATTTGACATACGCCAAAGAAGATAAACGTCCCGAATCGGAGATGTTTCATCATAGTGGGCGTAACCTGACCAACTAATAGAAAAATTGTCGTAATTATTGGTGCAGATGGACAGGTATTTCGACTTACCGATAAAGTTGTTCATCTAAATGTCGATATAGCGATGTTAATTAGTACATCATGAACCTATAAAAAAAACCACTAACCCAGTTGGAGGAAGCTGCAATCGAGAGGCCTTTTCCACGAACACTCAGGGGCCAAATCTAGATCACTTATCAGAGACGATACAAATTCTCGGTGTTTATTGGAAACGTACTTCAGCCACAACAATCCAGGAGCATGGACCCCAACTGTATCCGAAACCAATGGCAAACACCCAAACGAGAGCACATGCGCCCCAACCAGCAGCTATAATGCACTGAGTACGTGGTCACCTCCAATAGTTCAGCCAGTCGACCTACCTCGATGACTACATAATAAAAAAACATAAGCTGTTTGCATTGACCAGGAAGAATATCCATCCACTCACGACACCCAGCTATCTTCATACAAACCACTCAAGATTGCAACTAAAATGTGGCATCTACTTATAAATAACCCAATTGAAGGTTAACAGAATTCACACTCACGTCCCCATCAAGAAGGCACCAGAAATGAGAACAGGCTTGCGGCCGAGTTGATCGACCCAAAGAACAGCGGGAATGGTGGCCAAAAACATCCTGATCAATCAGTTAGAAGTTCGAAACCATTTATCTCAGAGGCTTACACAATACCAACAACACCAGTCGCAAGGAGAGAAACGGTATTTCCTGTGAGACCGAGATTCTGGAAGATGATCGGCGCATAATACAATATTGCATTAACACCGGCTGATATCAATAAGTATGCTGCTATGGCGGTGGATTCAGGTGCACTCACTCCATTGCTGGAAAAACATGGTTCTATGATAATGTAAGCTCATATTTCTCTCGTCCCATAGAGCCAAAGCTTACAAAGATCCAACAGCAACTCGATACAGTAGATCTGAAATGTCATGTAAGGTTTACTCAGAAGTTGAAAGTATCAACACTCACGCCTCTCGCGAATAAGACTGACGTATCCATAAAATCCGAGCCTGAAACTTGAGGACCAAGAACCATCTTGGTAGTCGGGGAATCTCTGCTCTGACACCTCTTTCTCGAATAGGTGCTGAGCCCGTATTTCTCTGGAAGAATACCATCAAGTTGGGTCACGCGAGAGAGGTAAAAACCCCATACGCACAGAAACTCCAGACGAACTAGATCAGCATCAGCAGATATACCGCGTGCCTTGCTCAAAACAGCAAGAGCTTCATCATCACGACCTTGATTCACTAGCCATCTATGGAAAGAACGATCACAATGCATGACCCCAATCCCTGTGTACAAATAACTCACCGAGGTGAGAATGGCATGAACAGGATTCCAACTCCGAGAATAACAGCAGGAACAAGTTGTAAGGCAAGAGGCAGCCTCCAGGCAGCTTCATGTTGACCTGCTCCGGATCCTCCAATAAAATTTGTGCCTTTCCAATGGACCGTTGCATTAGCAGCTTGTGCTTCATAGATCCAATAACTTACCATAGTCAATCCAGAAAGAAATCATGATGCCGAATGTGATGGCAAGTTGTTGAAGAGCGACGAGACTTCCTCGTACCTCGGGGGGAGCAATCTCGGCATTGTAGAGCGGGACAACCATACTGAGTGAACCAACGCCCAAACCCGTGACAAATCGACCTGAAAATCAGGTCAACAATATGGGGACATCGAAGCTCAATTATTCACCTCCGTAGATAGACGGTGGTCCCTTAGCAGAGGTCTGAACAATGACTCCAATGCAAAACACGCAGACGGCTGAATATCAGTATGTTATTGGGCACCCATCTCAAGGACATCGGAGAGGGACGAATGACTCACCTAGAACAATGGTGTATTTTCGTGACAACTTGTCGGCAAAATAGGCTTGAGGCGGTCAACTATCAATCGAAGACAAGTAATTAAAAGCTCACCAGTTACAAGGACACCAAACCATGCTCCAAGTTCAAGAATCGATACTAACCAGCCTTGCTTTCCAGGGTCATTGACAGCTGATGCCATGCGGTCCTTGAAGGAGTGCATGCTAATGAAGCATTGAGCACATTAACTACCAGGTCAACGATTGGCTTACACTAGTACACTGGAGAAAACACCCTGAGCCACGTTAGTCCACGAGATCCTGGAAAATGTTGATCAACCTGCTTGGTTATAGCCTGATGGTAGGCTTTAGAAGAGTGAAATTAATATGAAGATGAGAAAACCATACCATAAAGCCTAGGTAGACAGTGTCAGCGTGTGTTGTATCCAGTAGGGAAGTTAGAGAGCTTACAGTCCTCCCAATGACGCAAAAACGGCAATTGCAAAAATTCTGCGATTTTGAACAAGGCCAGCCTACAGAGCATTAGCTGAGGGCATCCAGTTGTATCTATCACAGCGTACCCAACCAGATGTTCCAGCGAGGGCTTTGCGCCGTGCAGTAGCGAGATTTGAGTCACCTCCGATAGCTCCTCCGGCCATTGCTTGTTTGAGGGATAAGTTTGAATTCCATTGTCCACCAGGTTCTTATACCGTGCCCTCGCGTGTCTTGTGCGGAGATATAGCAGTGTCATGTGGGGTTTGGCCAAGCCCCTGAATTCAGCGGTCCGAGGTGGTGCCGGGTAAGTATGTCATCATTGCTACTACCCATATTTGAAATTTCGACGTGACTCAGTGGATGAGACAGTACTCTTCAAAATTTAGTAGGTGAATTGGGCATTATCATATTAGTATGAAAGGAAAAAAGGAAAATTGTTTAAGCAGCGAAATACAATAGTTTATTCGATGCTCCCCCCTTATTTTGCCTTTCCTCAATCCACTTACCTCTTGTACTTTTCCGATTATACTCACTAAACTACTCCAGATCTCACCCGTATTTAGAATTCATGTCCGGCGTCTCAGCACAGATCATTCCGGAGAAACCGGGTGGCCTGATAGCGGGGCTGACACCGGAAGCTCGGCGGCTATCTACATTTGCCCCTGAAATTGACATATGAGTTAACTGAGAATGGCTTGGATGTTTTCGTTTCCAGCAGAATTTTACTCGACCCAGCTGGAATTATAGTACGTACGGTTAGACAAGGAAATTCTGAGACTGAATGTGGCTGTGTTGATGCCTGATATCTAATATCAGTAGCCAGCTACGTACGTTTCCATTCCTCTTTCCTTCACAATGAGTGGGTTTTTCGGAAATAATCAAGGAAACTACAATCAGGAACAGGACCAGCATGGATATCGGCACACCGCGTGAGCCTGAAGATCGTATCAGAGTTGTCCTCACTCACCTCGTCATCCAGATTCCCTCAGCCCTCGGGAACGTATGGGTACATGAACTTCTCCGAAAATTTTTTGACAATAATTGACACACTACTTAGTGGCTACCCTCCGCCCTCTGGCCCCCCACCACAGAATCCTGGATATAATACTGGCTACCAACCATCTTATGCGCCTCCCTCTGGCGGGTAAGCCCTACCATTCAGATTTCGCGTTTTGATTTTTCAATCTCCATCGCGTATAGATACCCTTCTCCCTCTGGACCTCCTCCCACTCATCGAAAGTACGCTCCTTGTTCATTTTCTTTCTGAAATTTGTGCCCATAGGATGTCAATAGCTTCGAATTCCCATCACCTTCCCCAGGTTTGAACACTCGTGGATATGATCCTCCTCCTGGGCCTCCACATCATCAGTACGAGTGTCTTCTCTAATCCTCTAAATTGTTTGATGCTGACCCGCTCTATGATTCACCCGCCAGCTATCCTCATGTAGGCGCCAATTTCCCTGGACAACAGCACCAGCAACATAGCAGCTATCCTGGCCAACAGTATCATCAACAGTACAACTCACCCTCAAATCCTCCTCCAGGGTACCGTAGTTCTGGTGGTCAACACTATGATTCTCGTGCGTAACCACACACCCTCACAGTACGGTCAATGCGTTGACAGGTAACAGCTATGGGGCCACCTCCACGACCCCCTACTGGCAATCAGAATTATGGCCCTCAGTTTCAAGGCGCTAATCAACAAAATTCTCAGGCGTTCTTCCAGTATTCTCAATGTAACGGAAAGAAAAAGGCTCTTTGTATTGGTATCAACTACATCGGGCAGAAAAACGAGCTGAGC
>Ga0153955_100196_pt1 | contig 40561 bp, 54 predicted proteins | sample TSFL039MetaG_FD_104744 | JGI IMG/M metagenome (GOLD analysis project Ga0153955, IMG submission 104744) | Attine ant fungus gardens microbial communities from Florida, USA - TSFL039 MetaG | ecosystem: Host-associated > Fungi > Mycelium > Unclassified | place: USA: Florida, Wekiwa Springs...
AGTTTCTTTTTGCCTTCTTCTATCTGTACATATCGTTCTCCCGTACATCATAAATCTATGGCTGCTGTCTATCACAAAATGTGTCATGACTCTTCAACTTGATAATTTTTGAACTGGTAATGAGAACTTTGCGCAGTTTATTGCGGATGCTTCTTGGACACAAGTGATCGCTGATGCCTCGACATTTTTTATGTTGTTAATCTGAATGATTTGGAGAAATATTTTCTGTATTATATAAGACCGTAGTGGTGTTCGTTGTACGTTGTATGGGATCTTGGGCGGATATCCCTTGAGGCAACCAGAACAACCTGGATATTTTGTGATGGATGATCAGACTGTGTGTTAATGTTAGTTAAGCAGATAATTGAGTCTGGAGGGCACCGCAGAAGGAGGTGAGTTTTTTTAGATGTGAAAGGTAGAAGTTTGATTTAGTGAGCAGAGTTCCGTCCTTGCTCGGGCCAGCTCCTAGCACTATGTTATAGATGTTTTTTGTCTGCGTTGGTGGAGTGTCCTCGATGATCCAATAGAAATCGATATTACAAGAAGAGAGGGCAAAGATCATAAGAGAAATGGTAGTGTGATTGCAGTCGTGCCACTTGTAGCTTCATAAACAGTGGAAAGATTCGATTCAATTGAAGAATGCACCATAAAACCGAGCAAGCACGAGAGAAACTTACTACTTCTGCGAAGACCCGGGACGGCGTCCCTTCATTCGAAAGTCACCCATTTTTATGTCACTGGAAAATAGCTATGAAACCTGACAAAGATATTGATTTCACTGATAATTTTGGTGACAATTTGACAAACAAACTAACTAGTGACGTTCGAGTCTGTCATGTTTCATCAGCGTTCCAACTTGGACACCGCAGCTTCGAATGTGGAGTGTCAGGCAAAAAACCTTGCCTTCTGCCATTGCACCATTACATTTACCCATCTATGCTTTCTTCTGTGCCCCACTCCGTGAAAAATGGATGCCTTGGTTTCTTTAAGCATGAAGATGTGCATCGGACGGACTTACATTCAGACATCTTTTCATCGTTGGTTCATAGTTGAACACAAATCCCTCCGGACTTGCTGTTACCCCAAACATCCACTAGAAAACTCCGCCTACACCCTCCTCCTATGGTCACATGCCCTCTGTAGAAACACCACCTAGGCCCTCGCGTCTTAGTACCAGCTTGCTTGTTGCGGAATATAAATGCTGAATCAAAAAAAAGTTGAGCACATGATCTGCAATAAATAAATAGGATGACCTCAAATCTAATTATGTCTACGCTAACGCCGAGATATACCGGGATGATGGTTCTCCTCCGTTTTTCACTCTTTCCGAGGCAAGTTTCGATATCCCTTGGAACGAAGGACACAACAGCCCTCAGGGTCTAAGTCTCAGATTCTTCCGTTAGTTTAGACATGGCCTCTTGTCTAATGAGTAACTTCACATCTTTCTTTTCGGGATCATTATGTTGCAGAGCTGGCCCGATGGAAGTCTGAAGTGGTAAGGTCATGTCCTTTGAGCCAACGCTGGCACCGAGTCACGGGAATTCACAGTACTTCCTGGTACTTGTGTCTCGCATAACAGGAATCCGGTGAAGTTACAACAGGAGCTTTCTCTGGTGTGCAACTCACGCTTTGCTGATCTGATTTGGGTCTAAGCTCGTTTTAATGTACTCAGTTTGAAGATAATTTTTCCGTCAATCACTCTGAATGAGGGTTTTGGCTCAGAATGGCTTTCTCATTTTACTATAAAGTGCCCCAACTCCGACCACACACTCGTTCAGAACGGCACTACGCAATCACCGCAGGTATAAAAATGGTTGGAAGAATAGATTGATTCTATCCAAGTAGAATAGAGCTGGCCGGTTCACGCTGTAACGAAGGTCGGATTCATCTCTGGACTTTTGACAATGTTCCAACAAATGTCTTAGGTTACTGAAAAATATACTGCGAGAACGTGCGGATTTTCTGCCTTTTACTGTCCGTTTCTATATATTTCCGCTGATTCTTCGTCACTCTGCATGATGCATTTCTTCATGTTTAATGGTGATAAACAGTAGATTTTGTCAAAGGGCTAAGCATGAGTTTTCAACACCTTCATGATCGGCACGTTCAATTCCCTTCTTCACCTTTCCAGACGTGGTGACTTTATCATATTGACCTCAAGAACAGCGAGATGTTGGTAGTTTCAAATTCGGCCTTTTCACTGGAAATGGAGCTGCGGTAGGTTGAAACGCAGATATGTCATATAGTCGATGAAGGCAAAAATTCGTGAGTTCTCTTTCAAGCTATTTTTGGTGATGTTTAATCATCCTCCCAAGGTATCATCTCATAATTTTTAGAGGCGGCGAATTTCTGATGGAAGTAATGGACATACCTGTGATACGAGATGTCGTACCAGAGCTTGATACTACATGGTTTGACTTTTGTCATTTATTCAATGCCTCGAATGTTTTTCCGGCAAAATTTGAAGAATTTGATGGACAATTCTAGCAAAACAGCACAACTTTCTCAAGTAACGGAGCAGGTGCGGGGTGTTGAATACAATGGCATTCATCTGATGATTTGACACTTCGGATTTGTGTCAGTGCTATGCAAAACTGCAAGCATAAGCTGGACAACGGCTGGATTAATCAGCACTAGAACAGAGTGCATGGAATTTTATCAACAATAATCAAACTTGCAGAATATAAGTCTCAGGAGTCACCTATCAAGGTAGATGACTGAGGGAAGAATACATACTCATAGGTTTATTGATTTTGTCTATTGAATTACTGCGGACGGAAAAAGGAGATATGAAGTGAATTGAATGTGCTAAAGATTGATGCGAGACATGTAGAACGCAGGTGATATGGAGCTCTGATGTTACGGTCCTACTCGACAAAACTGAGATTCATCCACCTACGATCTCTGTAGGTGGTTCAGGCGTTTTGAATCTAGACATGAAGGCAAGTCCAACGGTGTCTGATCACTGCCCATCTCATCCATATCTGTCTAGATCGAGAAATTAGCCACTGATAGTGCAGCCCAGCTATCTCTTTCGGAGTATGCTGAGCTTGCAATTACATCAGACCCAGACCTTGCTCCCTGCTATGACAAGGATGATGGTTGTACGATCGCCAAAATGAGATATACTACTTGACTCTCTGAAAGAAACCTGGATAGGAGATCCTGGATGAGATTCTTCTACTTGTAAAGTACACTCGTACCAAACGCTGATTGAATATGTACGATTTCTCCTCAACCTCTTCGTCCCCTGTTCCGTTTGAGAGTTCTGATGTACCACTCGGTTACAATTTTCAAACGCCCGTCACTTATAGGAGACAACTGTGTCCTGACAACAATGCGAGTGACAAGGTCAGTGTTACAGAATTGAATAAGTATTGTTTAAATGGTCAATTTCCTTTCCCGTGTAATGCTACCAGTATGAGTGGTCATGAGTCCCATCACTGCTGTTCAGCTGTTTAATGCTAATGGCAACCCAGAATTAGGTGATTGCTCGCAGAACATGCCGATATCATTGTCAAAACAATCGAGGCTTTTTGACTATAGGATAGTCCATCATCTGGAAATCATGGATGAGTGCCATTCCTTCTTCCCAATCACTGTGAACAAGGATATGATGGAACTTACTGGAGACTACCTGTTAATACTCCTTAGTCTTTTGCTCTCCACATGGAAGCTCACCCAAAGCAATAAAGTATGCTGCAGGGAGGAGGCAGGAGAAGCCGTCAAGACCCAGTGCTGAAATCTTGCATCTAATGAGCATTGCTTGATGCTATGCATGTGTACCATACCCGTGAGCAATGTGGCGATTAAATACCGTGTATTTATACGTAAATATCATCCTCGACATGTGTCGCGCTGTGTTTCGTGCATTGTCTTCTTTAGGTGTTATACTCGGGAAGTTCCTGTACAAGCCCCTTAGTTGCTCCTTAAATCTCGTGTGTACATGAACTGAAGTTCTTATACCTCGGGTTCACTATCATATCAGAAACTTTATCTAAACTCATGGTCGAGTGCCGAGTAGATCTTATACCAGTCGCACAAATGATTTCCAGATGTACGCTTTGTCACGTACGGACACCAGATTTTTGAATAGCAAAGATCAGGTTCATAGGGAAAGAGAGGGCGTGTTATACATACAAGTGAAAAGAGGCTCTCGATCAAGAAGGAGAAATAAGATACAGAAGGCCGTTGAGATCAAGATTAAGGACACGGATATACGACGGAAGAGGAAGAAGAGTCATGGGACAGAGAACGCCACCAAAAGCTGTACCGAGGCTGACATTCATTATTCGTACCGCGCCAGAGATGATCGTCATGCCGTCTGTAGTCAAATATCGCTCAACAGTGCAACGAGTTTCATGGAAGCTCAATCCAACCAGCCTGGCCGAAGGTGTTCTCTCCTGAGTAGCTGACATAAAGGAAGTTATCTTCATCCCTAATCACAAATTTAATCGAAGGAGCAGGAGAGAAGGATGTCCACACTAACTTGTGCTCCTCGTATATAGCACTCATTAGGGCCGCTGTTGGCGGTAGAACTTCATCTACAAAAATGAAGATGGCCTTCTCAGGAGCAAGTTTGATACGCTTCCGAATGACATAAACAAATTGTCCAACAGTAAGATCCTTTTGAAAACCCTGTCAGAAGTCGATTCCGAGCTCCATGGATGGGGATAACACACAGAGGGCACCAGGTACTTCTTCTTGTCGATGGTGGGGATGTCTGTCCTGTCCGCTTTTTCACAGATGACCTGTTGAATCACTCTGCTGTTGAATAGACTTATGCGATACTGATATCAAAGACACCAACAGGGATACGATCGGGGTACTTCTGTCGGATACGCTCTGCTTCAGCCTTGCGCTTCTCTGCGAACATACGATAGGTGAGCGAGATGAACGACAAACACATGCAAGGCTCACCAAAGGGATGCTCATCCTTGAATTTGGATCTCATTGTGAGGTGGAAAGTGGCTGGTGGTAGTGGGTGGACGAGAATCAGAAAGCTAGACACGCACAGGCGGCAAGTGTGACTCCACAACAGACGTCAACAATACGGCGCTTGCTCAGTTGCCTTTCTAAGGTACTGCCCTTCTTCCTCCACGAATCTGTCTTTTTTTGTCACAAAACATCACTGAGCCGAGTCAGTATCTGCCTCAAGTTCCGCATAATCTAATTCGGCTCGACAATATCAGTGTGCTGACAAATTGTAGCGCTGAAATGATCCGTCGACAATATCACGTGATGACATTATCCCGCCACGTCTGACATCCCAGCTCAGCAATTATAATTACAATGCACCTTAGGGTGTTTCTGTTGTTCGTATCTGTTGCGTCTGCATCCGCTGTTAATGACACTCTTATTTGGGGTCCCTACCGACCCAACCTCTACTTTGGCTTGCGGCCTCGTTTACCGCAATCGCTCATGACTGGTTTGATGTGGTTTGGCACACATGACTACGCCTCTCTTCAACGTTGGTACTTGAGCTTCCCTTTCGTGGACACAACTTCTGATGTGCTACAATGATCAGATACACGTCATGCTTGTGAACAGAGCGACAAACTTGATACATACACCTGGACTGAGTATGACGCACGGCGAGGAGGAGTACAAGTAATTAAAGATAGCCTTAATAACGCCAAAATAACGACAGAATTCCTCAACTTTGCTGGTGGGGACCATGGTGGAAGCTGGGCTGTTCGAATCAAAGGCGAGCCGATTGATTCTGGTATAGTGTCTTTTTCTTCCAGCATGAACATTCTTCATGGATATTTTAGGAAAATTATCCCAAATTTCGACTATCTTCTATTTTGGTCTTGAAGGAATAGGTGGCCTTGAAATGGAAACAGAGGAAGATGAAGATGTACATTTACCTTCAATGTTTTGGGTTGATCACTGACGTCCGCTCTAGGGTATTGAGGGACCCATAAAGCTTAAGGGGAATACTCCTGACCTGGAAGACTTCACGCTTAGCATCGTAGATGGTGATTCACGCAGAAGCCACTTTCTTAGATGATGTTAACACACACGCACTTTGCCAGGACCTGGAAACCAAGCTGTCAAGTTTGGTCACCATTCAGGCGATTTTGAGGATAGAATTGGAAAGACGCACTTTGTCGGACGTCGATTGGGGGTGGAAGAGGTTTGGCAAGCTAAAGGTATGAATCAGAATTGGTATCCTGGTCTGTATCAACATGCCTGCATAAAGAGCATATTCTCAAGGAGATTATTGATCGTGCTCGAGAGGCGATAGAACCTTATCGAGAACCCGAAGTCGGACTTCCGCATCCATCGTGGATTCTTCAATTACCGGATGACATCTACACCGGTAGCAATCTCTTTGCGTACCAGAAGTCCTTTGACGGTCCTTTCCAATTCGATGTCTTCTATGAAAGTACAAGTGCGAAACAGGGATTATTGAATTGTACGTTTGGAGAAGCTATTAATAGGATATACTCAGAGAATTTCAGCCGCAATACTTGATCAAGGAATCCCTTCACTCGTTGAAGCATATGGCAAACGTTTCGACGAAGTCTTCCCATATCCTTTGGATTTTCCAGTTCAGGACAAACAAAAATTACAAGATTTCTCCAGAGCCATCACTTCTAATCTTCTTGGAGGCGTTGGTTTTTTTTATGGCAACTCCGTTCTTAATAAGAAGATTTCCTACGAATGGGATGAGGATGATGATATTGCGGTCGAAGATGAGGATGAAGGAAAAGGTGCACGATTGACTCCTCCAAAGGGTTTGTTAACTGCGACACCAAGTAGAAGTTTCTTTCCGAGGGGTTTCTATTGGTATGTGCTGGCTCCTGATCACCATTCTAGATCATAATATCCTAGCAGGGATGAAGGATTTCATCTTCTCCATATCGGACAGTGGGACAACGACTTCAGGTGACCTTTAATATATCCTGACTAGGTCGTGATTTAATACTTAACTGGGAAGCCTTGAAATATTGAAATCCTGGATCGACCTAATTGACGACGATGGTTGGGTTGCCCGCGAACAAATCCTAGGAGAAGAAGCACGTAGCAAGGTCCCACAAGAGTTCCTGACCCAAGTACCAAGCTATGCGAATCCTCCCACGCTCACCATGGCTGTCACTGCTTTCATCGAGCGTTTGAAGGAGGTTTCTTCGAAGAAGGAACCTTCTGACCGGGAGTTGGGAATGGACTTTGGAACGAGTCCAATACAAGCCCCTTTCTTCACCGATGCCCCGAATGCGGGCGGTGAGAGTCAATACCTGAATAATCCGGATCTTGCCCTTTCTTTCCTGAGGTCTATCTATGTGCCCCTGAAGAGACACTACGATTGGTTCAGGCGCACTCAACGTGGTCAAATAAAGCAGTACGGTAGGAAGGCCTATTCACGTACTGAGGGTTATCGGTGGCGTGGAAGGTCCGAGCAGCATGTTTTGACAAGCGGTATGGATGATTATCCTCGAGGCCCTCCCCATGCGGGCGAATTACATCTGGACTTGATCTCTTGGATGGGATTTTTCACCAGGACTATGAAGGGGATTGCGGAGTTCATTGGAGATACAGAGGACGCCATAACATTTGCAGAGATTGAAAAAGCTATCATAAATAATATTGAAGGTGGGACGCGCACCCCTGTCATCCTTTTGAATTTATTCGGTTTTCTCTCCAGACTTGCATTGGGATGAGGAAGAGCAAATGTATTGCGATGCCGACGTTGATGAAGATGGTAGGAAACGATGATCTCTGTTTCTCTCATGTTCTGATTGTTAGCTGCTCCCAGAGGAATCGTACCATGTCTGTCACAAAGGCTATCTTTCGCTCTTCCCGTTACTGCTGGAGCTTCTTCCCGTTGACTCACCTCATTTGTCTGCTATCCTTGATATTCTTCATGATCCTGACCACCTCTGGTCCCCATATGGTTTGCGTAGTCTATCCAAATCACATCCCGATTTTGGACAGGGCGAGAATTACTGGAGAGGACCAATTTGGGTTCAGATGAACTATCTCGCCTTGCGGGCTCTCCACAATGTAGGTCATCAATATTGATAAATAAATAATCGATACATCACTCCCTTCCATTAGACTTATGCCGCACGGGAGGGTCCCTACCAACAGAGGGCGAAGAGAATTTACGGTGAACTGCGTAGAAACATAGTGACTAATGTTTTCAAGGTTAGTCGGATTGTCAGATTGTGTTCAAACAGTCACTGATCAAACAACATAGGAGTATGAACGGACAGGCTATGTCTGGGAACAGTATGATGCAAGCACTGGAGAGGGTAGACGAAGGTGAGTTGTTTGAATATCGCATGAGTAATTCATCGTAAAAGTTTATTTCAGCCATCCGTTCACTGGTTGGACTTCATTGACGACGCTCAGTATGTTTTTATTGGCTTTCCTTCGGAGAAAGAGAGCGCTGCTAACCATGCAATTGTACCCCAGTTCTGACAGAGAAATATTGAGGAGATTTCATGCCAATAAAGTAGGGTGTTGCCGAGCTGTTTTTCGACGCCTCGATTGTCCAATAGAAATACATGATTGACTCCCAGGGCTGGGACCAGTTCCTGTTTATCAGCTTAGATGATGAAGTGCTCATAAAAGGTGATTCTTCGCCCAATCGGGAATTGTTATTTCTCATTTTGGTCGGCGTATGTAGTTCTCACGTTGAAGTAACACACCCTGGGAATTCTGCTAGGTTTGCCATGACTTCCGCAATCACAAGTATAGCGCGGCCATAGTCGTCTTGAGGTCCTTGTATTTTTTCTCTCGCATGCTGGCCACCATTGTCTCTTAACCTTCGACCCTTTTCTCAGTTCAAGTATGAGTGCATCATCCAATTCCAACCACGGTGCTTTCGCTCGCTTCCCCGAAAACCATGATATCTTCAATCATCTCAAATCTGGGAGCTGCTCTGCCTAGCTCGCATTTCGGAACGCATCCAACATGTGTCGCTTGGCATTTATTATACTCGCAGAGGCGCCGATGTCTCTCCTACTGGTGTCATTGACATTACCAGGGAGGAAGATTATGATTTACTATCCCTCCTCCACATTGCCACCTTCTTCACCAGAGCCGGCCACATCTGTTGTCTTTGCTTTTCCAAAATGGAATTTGATGGAGAACATAAACAATCTCGCTCTCATTTTGATGAGGCTTGTTTCAGTGGATATGATCACTCTTCAGTTTCGATTCGACCCTGAGACCTGCATTGGAGAAGAACAACGGACCGCACTTCTGGCTGCCGAAGCTAGATCGCCAACAAATAAGGATTTGCCAAAGGCATTACAAACATTGTTTTGTACAGCCTTTCGCGTGGCCACTATGGTGCGCATTCTAGAGTCGGAACAGCTGCTATAAAATGATTGAAGGCAACCTGAATAACAATCTTACCGTGCTTCCAAATGCTCCTGTGATCAACGAGTTCAGGATCGTCACCAAGGTTCGTATGAACAAGATCACACAGCTGGCCTACAGGAAACAGAAGGAGAAAACGCCCTTGGTCCGCCATGAATCCTCTATCAGTATACTCGACATTCGTTCAGTGGTCCCCACCGTTCCTCCACTCCCGTGGATTGTCACGTGCCTGAATTTCCTCTCAAAACTCCAATATCTATCATTCACGACTGATTCAGACGACTGATTTAGACGACCAAGTTTCCTGGGATCCACTCTTTTCCAATCTCCATATCCCGTCATTGGTCCAACTCACAATGAGTAGTGGTTCCTGTACCCTGTGTGACCTCGCGAAGTTTTTTAAACGCCACTTACTGTCAAGCCTTGAAATCCGCGATTTTGCCCCTTTGCCAGCCGAAGCGCCAAAGGCAGTGAACTTTGCGTTCAGACATTTGATCTCAGTCACTGCGCCTAGCGAAGTTCTCAGTGTTTTCCTCTCTTACCCGACCGAGGTTGTACCAATGCTCAAGGAAGCTCATTTTGCCATAACAGTCACTGGGCCCATCCATTCAACCTCCTACAGACGTGGAGGTCATTGGTTCCCGTCATACAACGACTACAGAGTTTGGAAATATACGAAGCTAGTGAATCACCGTTTGAAAAAAGTCTGGAAGCAGAAGAGAGGAAACAGTTTGCACCACTCATCATAATGCTCACTCTCCGCCTCGATGATGATCTTGATGTCAATGTTCTTGGACAGCTGATCGACTGGATCACAGAATTCGTGTACATACGCGAACTGAGGCTTCAATCAATCTATACTTATCTATACCCTATTCATGCTACCTTAACGAAGAGTGCGATAGGAGCGGAGGAGAAAGGAAGGAGAAGAGAGGCCTTCCAACAGGAGCTTACTTCGAGATTATATGTGTTGGAGAAGCTAGAAGCTTGCGATCTTTTTGGAAAGAGATACCCTTAGAGCTAGCTCTATTGAACCGGTGGATCGTTTCAATCCCTCAAAGCTAAAACCCCAGCTATGGGAGATATCTCAAAAAAATGCGGTTATATTTTTGACCAGGTAACAGTGTTATACATTTTATCTGCTTTTGTTCTCTTTTCTGTATCTTTCTTTCGCATCTGATATTGCTCTTTTTTGGGTATCTGTCTTGGGTTATGCTGACATGTCAGGTCAAGGTTGCTTCCTGAGTTTCGTTGATCAAGTATTGAGGGATATAGCTTTCTTTGAATTCATAGCAGTAGCCTGCAAGTAACGTGCTTCTCTAAATAGGTGTTTGCTAGTGTAATGCTGCATATGCACTTGCATTTGGGGTTCATCAGATATAACTCCAAGGATGTTACTGTATGTATGAATTTAGAGATTCAAAACGGAGAAAAGTACATGAAAGCATGTTTTACAGACATAACAAGATTAGCAATGTATCATGAGCGAGCAATATCCCACAGGCTCTGGACATCGTCAAAGCTAGGTTCTTCTGGTGATCTGATGTCAACAGCGTGGAGATCTCCAGACTGAGAGCCTATGCAAAGAACCCATTTGCGAGAACAGACTATACGGGAAATGAGAGGGACTCACGAATCAGCATCTTGGTTATTCGCCCGTATTTGTCGGCCACAGGTTCAAATCCTAACGACTTGAATATCGCAAGCCGCAATCTGAAGCAACCATTTTAGTAAGGAAGACGGTGCAGTAGATCTACTTACATAGAGCCATCTAGTTCCTTCTCATGTTCCGTTGCAGGGTCATACTCCTCAAGTTTCCTCACCCCCTCTTTCAGAGCTGCCAATTCAGCTTCTTTACTTCCAATCTCGCTTTCTTTTTCACCAATGGCCTTTATGAGAGAGAATTTTCTGCTGTCAAATTTGTTGAGGGTGGAAGCATGTGCCTCTAATGATGGGACAGATTCTGGGCGAGTAGACGAGATACGAGCCGCTTCGAGCACTTTGGATAATGCTAATCACGGTAATCTGGTGATCGACCATTTTTTTACAATATGTAGTCAAGGCTACCTTTGAGATTTGCATGCGCCTCTTCGAGTTCTTTTTTTCTTTTAGTCTCCGAAGCGGCGAGTTTCTGTTCGGCATCAACTATATTCATGTAGTCGTCTTTAGGATCTATGATGGGTCGCATTTTACGGATAGCCTCTCTGAATGACATGAGTGCCCCATACTAGTTCAAGTAGCAGGCGCATTACCCACATGGCTTCTTGGGCGTCAATTGACATCGCTCGTGAAGGGGATGTTAGGTTACTGGTCCTAACTGGAAACGCGATAATCATGTGATCCTCACGAGACGCGTCAATTAATCTTTTGGACAAAATGGTTTGGGAGGATATTCAGGAGGCAGGAGGGAGAATCTCAGGCTATGCCAGAAACAATGAATGTTTTCTGCCACAAATGCACAAACCGGAAAACAATTAAGGATGTGTTCTTGAGTCGACACAACGATTCCAGTCAGCTCCGGAACATAGTGAAATATGGTACACTAAACAACCATGAAGATGGACACAAAGAGTATAGCAAATCAAAGAGAATCTAGAGTTCCGCGAGCTGCACCTGGTCGAAGCTCAGTACAACACGCGTTGTTTAGCAACCAGAACCTCATACCCTGAGCGCGGGCTTTACGACCCATACCTTCTTCTCTCTACACTTCTCGCCAACCTCCCTTATTTTCGCCTCGATCGCAACCTTAGTCACTTTGTGAGCTCTAAGCTCTTGATATATAGTCTCTACTAGCAGTACAAAGCTGGTCATTTGAAGCTCGGATATTTTGCTGAAGAGGTAAGGAAGGTGTGCATCCGGGAAGGAGCTCTTCAGAACCGGGGCAGACCTCTTGCTAACAGTCATCAAAGTATCAAGCGTAGGCGCGTGATTATCATTGGTAGTAGAAGTGACTTGTCCAGGAGCATCTGACACAATGGAAGCAGCTGCATAGGGAGCAGAGGTGATTGTAGGGTTCTTGAGGCTTGTTCTATATTCCTCAACGCATGTTGATACAAACGTGAATGGATCGACAGGAAAGGTTGTGTCTACAGCAAGATTACCACGATAAAAGTAGTGCAGACATCGATAAGCTCACCATTGAATAATTGTATCCGATATAAACTGAAAGGTTCGTACTCGCACTCGCCAATTCTTGTTTCCCAGCATGGTCCTTTTGAGAATGGTATCAGTGGGACCACGACTTTGCGTTTTTTAACCTTTTTATCTGGTTCTACAGCTTTGCGCTTCAGTGGAGGTGGAGGCATATCCGAAAAACCAGGAAACCCAGGCGGCGATGCATCCCGGACAGCCTCATATGTTTCAGGTTCTTCGTCATCATCTACCAGCCAGCTATCTAAATCCGAGTCAGCTTCCTCTGAGTCGCCGTCCTCTCCATCATCTTGCAGAACATCATCTGCATCTCCCATCGGCTCTTCTTCCCAATCTTCCCCACTATCATAATTATAATCGAATTCCACGACATCCTTACCGAATGGCCGTCGAGGCCCTATGATCTTCGAACTCCGAGTCCATGTCCCAAAATACCCGGGTCGGGCATCTTCATGATAAATGAAGATTTTTGCAGGGAAAAGTTTACGGTCTTGTAACTGATTGAGAAGTGTCCGAACTTCATTGTCATCTCCCACAATCTCTGCTTCAGAGAGTTTTGTCATGACGTCCCGAATAGAGCATGGATTGTATATTCTGAAGTCAGAACCAGAACCCTTCCGTCTAGGTCTTGGAAGTCTTGAACGATCGAGGGGTGAGGGTAAGGAAGTCAAGATATTACTTAGTCGTTCTAAGCAAGAAGGGTCAGTAATGTCTCTGGAAGTCATGAAGACAAGTATACCTTGCGCTGTCATGGAACTTACGGCGACTGAATCGGATCTCGAATCTTTCTCTACAACATCACCGAACCCCTTCTCTTCATCATCGGAGTCAAGACAAATGATCCCTGAACTGTTGAGGACCGCCACTTCTTTCCCTTTCCGCTTCCTCGGAGTTTTGAAATAATTGGCTGGAGCCAAAATGCAACCTTTCTTAAGGGAAAACGACTTGAATATCCTCTCAAAGTCGCTAAGAGCAGATGACCTGGTGCTCATTTCTCCCCCACTGGGACTAGAAGCAGCAGGCCTCTGGGGCTTGGAGAAGAACTTAGCCATCAGTGTTCGTGATTTATTCTGAGCATCCTTTGCTTTCTTTTCCTTCTCCACTTTGGCTGCCCTCTTTTCGAACCTTTCCCTCTCCTGGAGAGAGAACGGACTTAAACATTCTGCTAGAGAAAAGTTCAACGATCAAGGTCTCACCTTGGCCGTTTTTTCTGGATCCTGAGGCCTTCTAAGGCGGCTAGATCCGATGATTTCCCTGGCATTCTCGACGTTTTCATCGTCTTGCACTTGTACTGTATTGATGGGTGAAAAGGTTTTCTCTCGATCAGTCATATTGATTAGTGAAAGGGCCTCCGTTTTGTTCAATACATCTTTGCTAGCCCGATTTGTGCCTTTGGGATCAAGGATGTCATCTCTCTCCGCTTGAGTGAGAGCCTCAAAACCTTGTCTGAGCTGCTCTTTGGCCTAGGAAAGACATCAGGAATAGCACACAGCTCTGAACGTTCATCTACCTGTATACGCTCCAATGACCGCGCCTCAAGCTTCTCTCGTGCACTCTTCGGTAACCAATCTTTGTGGTTTGGCTGAACCTCCCACCGCCACACGCACGCAGCCGCTGGCACCTTCAAGCCGGTCAATGAATCAAGGCCATAGTTATTGCGCGAAAGAGCCGATTTGATAGCCTGTTCTATTGCTTGAAGTGGAAGAACCGACTTAGCAGAATCTATTTCGGTATCTTCCTGAGGTGGCATTATGACATGTTGTATGTGTTTTCCTAAAGCCGCGAGAGTTTTATCGCTGAAGGGGCTCATCCACATCAGTTTGCAGTTATCTCCATGAAATTAGTCACCTCTCGTGTCCGAGTTTGGCTATCAGCGGCAAGTGCTCTTCAGGAAAAGTTTGTAATGTTTGATCATGGTCTCGACTTTGCTGTTCAACCATCTCCCGAAATCTGACGATTTCTAGAGCGCGATATCAGATATTCGAATACTGCCAAGGCTCAGGTCACACCTTGCAGTGTTTCCGACAGCTTCTCCAGCGATATGGGTTTTTGTTTGAAAACAACCTTGCCATTCCTCAGCTCCGCAATCACAGGTTTCTCTAGCAAAGAAACGCGGTTTGAGTGGGGAACTTTACGAAGACACGGATATATCATACTCTCAGGACTTTGCAATGTCACTAACGCCTTTGAATCAAGTAAAAAAAACTGGAGAAACGAGATCGGACAAACCTTTAAAAACGTCTTCATTCATGCTAACTACACAGCTGTGAAAGAAACAAAAGTGCCACGTGCGCATCGACGCGATCGTAACAGCCATTACTGGCGCGTCTGTCACACTTCTTCCCTCAAATGGCTACCAATTTTTTCAACACAAAATCAGGCTCAAAAACTGGAAGATACACTGTGGATCCTACGCTGCAACCATGGATTGAAAAGTAGTGAGTCATATCATGAATTCTGGCAGGGATTCGACCGACATCTCCAGTCGACCGAAAACGATCGATGATGTATCCGCTCAAGAACATACTATTGCGGTGTTACAGAAGAGTTTGACATCGACGAATGTAAGTCTGCTCCTGGAATTTATGTTCAAAACCCTTAACATAACTAGCTTTCTCATATGCTTTTCTATGGACCTCCAGGAACAGGAAAGACCTCAACAATCTTAGCTTTGGCCCGTCAGCTCTTTGGGTATATTCTAACATCATTGTATGCAACTGTCTCACACTTATTTCCAATTGTCCAAGACCAGATAACTTCAAGAATAGAGTGCTTGAGCTCAATGCTTCAGATGAACGAGGTATCGCCATCGTCCGCGAGAAAGTGAAAAATTTCGCTCGTCAAACTCCTCGAGCACAAACTATCACCTCCGACGGCAAAACATACCCATGTCCTCCTTTCAAAATCATCATTTTAGATGAAGCGGATTCCATGACGCAAGACGCTCAGGGTGCTCTCCGACGAATCATGGAAAGCTACGCTCGAATAACACGTTTCTGTCTCGTATGCAATTACGTTACTAGGTAAGTATTTTGACATCCCCTGCACTGGCATGTACTACAATTATTTGATTAGGATCATTGAACCTCTTGCCTCCCGTTGCTCAAAATTCCGCTTCACACCTCTCAATTCTGAAGCGGCAATGTCACGTTTAGCTTACATTGCAGAGGAAGAACAAGTGGATGTGACAAAACCGGTTCTCGAGACTCTCATTAACGTTTCCAATGGTGACCTCAGACGTGCGATTACTTACCTTCAATCGGCCTCCCGACTTGCTTCGGCGTCTAATCCACCAGCACCCATTCTTCCATCTGACATCCAGGAAATTGCAGGCGTGATACCTGATAAAGTAATCAATGATTTCGCCACAGTGCTGGGTATTGAGGACGGGGCAATGGACGTAGACAGCAATGCCAGAAAAACAGACTTTCCAACAATACAAAAGAACGTTAAAATGATCGTCAGAGAGGGTTATGCTGCAACGCAGCTACTCTCCCAGGTATACTCCTGCTCCTAATCTCGTCACAATCTCCGCTCAATATCTAAACACAGATCCACGACTTAGTAGTTCTCAATTCCCTACTGAATAGCAAACAAAAATCAGCATGTGCACTAGTATTTGCGGAAGCTGACAAGGCGCTCTGTGACGGTTCTGACGAAGAGCTCTGGATTCTTGACATTGCTCTTCGGGTGAATAAGGCCGTTACCTCTTGAAAAGTGCTGTGAAGAAGACGATCCTAACTGATGTACTTTCATCCATCTTCACATGTGTTTGTACTTTTATATACTGACCTATGATGTATACCTTGAACACAAATTACAAAAGACAAAAGAGCATGAATTATCATGAAATCGTATCATTCTGGCCATCTACATCCTCTGTAGGACATCAATATAAGAACCTGCAGTCAAGACTTCCTTGGCAAGAGATGGAAACCATGATGTAACAAGGGGCAAGACAGAAAAATAGACAACAGCAAAGGAAGGGATAGGTGGACTGCATATACAAGATAGAGAGATGCAAGGCGATACAGTGGTGATTGTCAATAATTAACTTCGTTGAGTACCAGAGGTAGCTTTTTGGAAGGCACGCTTAACATTGAGACGAGCCTTGTTGAGATCATCTGCCGTCGAATCTTCCATCTCCAGCTTCTCAAGAGCACGTGCAAGTTCAGCTTCGACCTGACCCTTGGCTCCGCGCTTAAGTTTCATGCCAGAATCAGGAGACGTGATAGTGCTTTCGACCTGGTGGATATAAGCCTCGAGATCAGACTTGGCTTCATGACGAGAGGTGAATTCCTTGTCAGCAGCCTTGAACTGTTCAGCGTCCTTGATCATCTGCTCAATTTCGGCAGACGAAAGACGACCGACAGAGTTAGTGATATCTAAGATAATGGGTCATGACTCATCCTTTCAAGCAAAGATGCCGACTCACTGATAGAGGCTTTGCGGCCGGAAGTGCGGTCCTGAGCGGTGACCTTCAAGAGACCGTTGGCATCGACTTCGAAAGTGGTCACAAGCTCAGCTTGGCCACGGGGCATGGGAGGGATGCCAGTGAGTTCAAACTCGCCAAGAAGACGATTGTCACGGCACTGTGTACGCTCACCCTCGTACACAGGGAAGGTAACGGTTGTCTGGTTATCCTCGACAGTGGTGAAGACACGAGACTTGTTGGTGGGAATAGGGGTATTGCGGGGAACGACAACACCAAAGACATCCCCATGCATAGCAACACCAAGGGATAGAGGAGCGACATCAAGGAGGACAAGGTCCTTGGTTTGATCAGAGGTTTGACCAGTAAGGACGGCAGCCTGAACGGAAGCGCCGTAAGCGACAGCCTCGTCGGGATTGATAGACTTGTTGAGGGTGCGGCCACCGAAATAGTCAGAAACAAGCAACTGAACCTTGGGAATCCGAGTAGAGCCACCAACAAGGACGATATCGTCAACCTTGTCACGGGGCATCTTGGCATCCTTCAGGACTTTCTCGACAGGTTCAAGAGTGGATTTAAACGAAGCAGCATTAATCTCTTCGAAACGAGCACGGGTGATGTTGGCAGAAAAATCTTCCCCCTAGACAATAAATCAAGTTTTGAGGCTTTGGGGAAAAAAGTATTGTAGGCCTACCTGATACAAGGAGTCAACCTCCACAGTAGTTTGCGTAACACTAGAGAGGGTCCTCTTTGCACGCTCACAAGCAGACTTCAAACGTCTGAGAGCACGAGCATCGTCTGTGATGTCGAGCTTGGTTTTCCTCTTGAACTCGTTCTTGAAGTGTTCGAGGAGAGCATTATCGAAATCCTCACCGCCGAGATGGGTATCACCAGCGGTTGCCTTGACGGCAAAGACACCACCGTTGATATTCAGGAGCGAAACATCGAAAGTTCCTCCTCCAAGATCAAAGATGAGGACATTCTTCTCCGTCTTGGACTGACGATCAAGGCCGTAGGCGATAGCAGCAGCAGTAGGCTCATTGATGATACGAAGAACATCAAGACCAGCAATGGCACCGGCGTCCTTGGTAGCAAGGCGTTGCGAGTCGTTGAAGTAAGCGGGAACACTGATTTTGCCGGGTGATCAACAATCCTTGACAAGAGAGACAGATTTTACGCACGTGATGACAGCCTTATTGACAGTCTTGCCGAGTTTAGCCTCGGAAATCCCCTTCATTTTGGTGAGGACCATGGACGATATTTCTTGAGGAGAAAGTATTTTGTCCACTTTTCCATGATTAACCTTGATCATGGGGGAGCCATCCTTCTCGACAACCTCAAATGGCCAATGAGAGATGTCCTGCATCAGGATACTCAGGTTACATATATGGCTAAATAGACCGAACTACAAACCTTTTTCACGTCAGGATCGCTAGAAAAATCATCGAGTACATGTAACAAATTGGAGCACAAAACTTACTCATAACGACGGCCGATGAGGCGCTTGGCGTCAAAGACGGTGTTTTTAGGGTTCATAGCGGCCTGATTCTTGGCAGCATCGCCGATCAGGCGTTCATCGCCGTGGAAAGCGACGTATGATGGCGTAGTGCGGTTACCCTCTGTAAAAAGTAGGATGAAAAAATGATGATTACCAATAGGAAAAGGGAGTTACGGTCGTTGGCAATGATTTCAACGCGGTCATTCTGCCAAACACCCACACAACTGTTCGACAATCAACATGGGACGACTGATGACCGGATCGTATCGTAGCACAACTCACGAGTAAGTAGTACCGAGATCGATACCTATAGCACCCTCAAAAATGTCCTCTGCCGTTGCCATTTTGATTTTTGGTGGTTAAGGGAGTTGAAGGCGAAGGTAGACGAGAAAAAAAAATCGATGGGTGAGGTAAGCAAAACGCTTGAATTTTGCACTGCCACCAACCTCATTCCCCATTCCTCATTCCTCATGCACTCCCAGCACATCTGTTCATGGTTAGTTGCGGGTGCTGGCCGGTGCTCGCGGAGCGTTTTGTTACAACCCCATTGCATGTTCCAAGCTCGCTCACTGACTCTTGGAGCAGACTCCGAAGAATCACATCGGCTCATCACACCCGAGGATTGGGATGAATTCGCTACACGGAGGAAACAACTCGGACTGCTAAGTGGGTGACTTGATACTTTGCGTCTATTCTATCTAAGACTCATCAGCATTTTCTAGTAAACCAATTCTCTCAGTATGGCTCCCACCAAATTCCAAACACTTCGTTTAAGCCACGAGATTCTTTGCACAAGCCTCGAGCAGAAGCAACCATCTCAGCGCTTCTAGCCGCGGGCGCGCATTTCGGTCATGCATCAACGCGGATGAACCCCAACTTTACGCCTTATGCCTATGGTACTCGCGCAGGCATCACCATCATCGACCTGGATCAAACCCTCCCCCTCCTCCGTCGTGCTGTCAACGTCGTACGGGAAGTAGCCCGGCGACGGGGTCAAATCCTCTTTATTGGATCGCGTCCAGAGCTGCAGCCTGTAGTGCAAAAAGCTGCTCAACGCCTTGGGAAGCAAGGTTATGCTGTCACTGATCGTTGGGTACCGGGAACTCTGACAAATCGGCAGCATTTCTTCGGTCCTGACATCAAAAAGATCAAAGCAATCCCTGATCTAGCCATTATACTTAACCCTGCAAACAATCTGAGCGCCATTCGGGAGTGTGCTACCGAGCATGTCCCGACCATTGGTGTCATAGACTCGAATGTTGACCCACGGCTCGTAATGTATCCTATACCGGCCAATGACGAAAATCCGAGGACAGCGGAGCTCATTTCTGGAGTCCTGAGTATCGCTGGAAAGGAAGGCATTGCCATTGGTACAATGCAATTAGAGGCGTCGTTGGAAAGTCATAAAAAGCGACAAAGGCGAACTAAATTCAATCATGAAGCATAACTTTGTTGTGAGTTCACTATGCTGAATGGGATGTCAATGCTCAGAATAGATAGAAATGCTCCGAACTAATGCGAACGCATGTTCAAGATATTATCTCATCTCTAAACCATTTTAGTGTTTCTGGACATGACGTATCGAAATCATGCTCATACAGTGCCTCGACATAATAATTCAAGAAGCCTTGTGCATATCCAAGCTTGGCATGGGCATTGAGAAAAATCCATTGAGTGAACTTTGGATACAGAATGTGGTTCCAAGAAGCCAGTTTTTAATTTGTAACTGATTGCAGGCAAATTACTCGATAGTTAATGATGCGTCCGACAGATTTAGCTCTAGCCATCACGGCTGGTGCCACTGAGTTTCATGCAGCGTCCATGACCACAGAAGACATAATTGGTGCCTAATTGGTAATACATCCTTTACCCCTTTCTGCCTATGGCGTCGCCGGAGATTTCTAACTCCAAGGGTCGAGAACTACCACACTTGGAAGTAGGGTTGGGTAGTATACTGAGCGGAAAATAGTGGAATGCGCTCGGTTAAAGTCCAAGACACCGGAACAGATTCATTGGGCCCATGCTCACTTGTGGTTCAAGAACAGTGGATATTATTATCGATTTTCCATTCTGAAGTGAAACCGCTTGCATTATTCGGTACCATAACTACTTTTGAAGGTCAAGTGCCAATAATGATGTCATTCATCTGCTAGCCTAGTAGTATATTTTCTGCTGCCTCAAGGATTTTTCTCAAATCAAGATTACATTCAAGCACCTAGCCTCTTGTAGCCGGGCTCAGTGGCTACTCAATTATTATTTTTTGTAAACTTGCTGCCACTGGTTGCCACTTTTGGTAACTGACCGCCATGATTGCGCCATACTCCCTTGATATCACACAACATTGGGATTTCCGATGACTCTCCAGATCACGACTCGAATTGCGACATCTATCCTTTCTAGATCAGATCACTTCAGGCACCTGTTGCAGACAAGAGGAAGGTCTTGGTGGAACTACCTTTTCGGGTTTGGGGTCCACTGACATAAAAACTCGCCTGCCTAAGATATTTCGCTTCTCATCCACCATGGTTCCCGTTATTCTCAAGTCTGCCAGCAAAAAGATTGTTAACTATCCAGAAAATGATATTGACACGATATCTTCCAAAGACTGGCTATCACGCTTCTGGACAAATCCTTTCCCCCGTGTGCGTTGATACTCATGAAATTCTACGACACCTCTTTCGTTGAAACAAGACTCATGACAGATTAAGAGTTATCTTTTGAGCCTATTCCCGATTTTGACTTGGATTCATCGATATAGTTCGTATTCCAAGCTGTTTACTTACGTGCTCATCGGCGGATTCACTGACTGAATTTTTCTCAGATGCTGGGTGGCTTACCGGGGACCTCATTGCGGGCTTGACCGTCGGCATTGTCGTCGTTCCACAAGGAATGTCCTATGCTCAGGTATAACATCATCTGCATCTCAAATCTCATAGCCTCACAATCCCTGGCACAGATTGCTACCTTGCCTCCTGAATATGGCCTTTACTCGTCTTTCGTCGGCGTGTTTTTCTACTGTGTATGATTGTATATCTCCACTCGGAGCTAAGAGCTCATCAATCTCATCAGTTCTTTGCCACCTCCAAGGATGTTTCCATTGGGCCTGTTGCCGTCATGTCACTCACTGTTGCGAGTATCATCAAACATGTGCAGCACTCACATCCAGATCAGTGGGCAGGTCCGGTTATTGCATCTGCAGTAGCCTTGATCACAGGTTTCATTGTCCTGGCAATTGGCTTGTTGCGCCTTGGATGGCTCATAGAGTTTATTCCGTTGCCTGCTGTCAGTGGGTTTATGACAGGATCCGCAATCAACATAGCTGCAGGCCAGGTTCCCGGGCTCATGGGTATTTCGGGGTTTGAGTAAGTAACTCATCTATTCATTATCATTGATTGTGCTCGAACAGTGTTTCTTAGTACTCGAGCTGCAACGTATCAAGTCATCATCAATACGCTCAAGGGCTTGCCTCGTACTACGTTGGACGCTGCATGGGGTCTCGCAGGTCTTTTTGCGTTATACTTTATTAGGTACATTTGCCTCTGGGGTGCAAAACGATGGCCTCGCCAAGGTGTGTAAACCTATTCTATGAAGTCTGCATTCTAATGTTGACGAGATGATTAGCCCGTCTGTTCTTCTTCCTCGGTGTTCTCAGGAATGCATTCGTGATTCTGGTGTTAACCATTGCTTCCTGGCTCTATTGCCGCCGACGAAGGGACTCGATGGGCAACTTCCCTATCAGAATCCTCAAGGACGTTCCCGCTGGGCTAAAACATATTGGTAGGCCTTTCATTGACAGCGAACTCGTATCCGCACTGGCACCCGAGCTACCGGTTGCGACTATCATCTTGTTTTTGGAACACATCGCTATCTCTAAATGTAAGTATCCTATCTCGTCAATGTCACGTATCAATTGATCTGAACCGGGATAGCCTTCGGTCGTTTAAATGGCTATAAAATTAATCCCAACCAAGAGCTTATTGCCATCGGCGTAGCAAATACTATTGGATCGTGTTTTGGTGCTTATCCATCCACTGGTTCCTTCTCTCGGTCCGCATTGAAATCTAAATCGGGTGTTCGTACGCCACTAGCTGGCATCGTCACCGCAATTGTCGTCATCGTGGCTCTTTACGGTCTCACGAATGCCTTCTATTGGATCCCGAATGCTGGTCTCTCCGCTGTCATTATTCATGCCGTTGCCGATCTAGTTGCATCTCCCGAACAAGTTTACAGCTACTGGCGTGTTTCGCCACTCGAGTTCATTATCTGGCTTGCCGCCGTTTTCGTCACAATATTCTCATCAATCGAAAATGGCATCTATACCTCAATTGCCGCTTCACTTGCCCTGCTTTTGATTCGTGTTGCTCAACCCCGTGGCTCATTCCTTGGTAGAGTTTTCCTTGAGTCTGAGTCGGGGTCAAATCAAAGGACCAGGGAGATCTACATTCCCTTTAACAAGAGTGGCATCGACAATTCGACTGTGAAGGTGCTACCGCCTGCCCCTGGGGTTCTGGTTTACAGATTTGAGGAAAGCTACCTGTATCCCAATTGTTCAATCGTCAATTCTACACTCGTAGATTATGTGAAGGTAAACATGCGCCGTGGAAAGGACATCAGTGCCGTTTCACTTCGTGACCGCCCTTGGAATGACGCCGGTCCTCGGAATAGCTCTGCTCTTCTCCAAGCATTGAATGAAAAGAAGCCAAATTTACATGCCATTGTCCTTGACTTCTCTACTGTGTAAGCCAAGATTCTCACTTCCACAACGGGCTTGACGGATTGTGTGTTGAATTTCAGGTCTCACATTGATACCACAGCCGTTCAGGCTCTAATTGATGCTCGCACCGAGATAGAACGCTGGACTAATTACCCAGTTGAGGTACCCAGAATTCATCAATTCGGCAAAACGAGAATTTGACAGTTTCAAACAGTTTCACTTTGCTACTATTCTATCACCTTGGATACGTCGAGCACTCGTGGCTGGAGGATTTGGTCATGGCACATCGCATTCCAAGGCTCCCCGCGAGATTGCTGCTGTTGTCCCTTATCGGGATGGAAGGTTGCCAGATGACATTTCGATTAGTGCAGCCAGTGACCTTGAGTGCGGTAACACCAAGACAAACATACGAGAAGGGGGCCAAAACATTGATAATGTTTGGGAGCCTTTGATGTCGAGCCGTACACCCTTCTTCCACCTTGATCTTACCTCCGCTGTTCGTGCTGCTGAGAGTGGCCTGGACAGAGTAGCACATTTTGATGTCAAAAAGACCGAGGGTTCGCAAGACAATTAGTCTTTAAATACAAATATGTATCACTGCATCTCCGTTGCTTCATCTATACCTACTGTCATTTTTTGAATATTCCACATAGACTTACGCTTAAATTTGTAGTATCTGTAGTTTGATACTGTTGTATTACATGTTATTAAGAGTTCCAATTGATCGAGAAGGATATCATCAGTCGAAAGGTAAAGCTGCAATTAACACAATAAATCTACAGGTATCAAGTTGACATCAGTTATCCAGCTATGTGCATCATGCCTGGTCGCGGGATTGGCCTTGCTGGAGTTCATACCAATGTTCTGTAAAGAAGAGATCAATAGATGTCAAATCAAATTAATCGACCATACCTTCAGCTTGTTGGAGTGCGCGAACGTTACCGCCGAGTTTATTTATGGTCTCAATGTACTCATCTTCCTCAACACTATCGAAGACGATACCTCCACCGGCTTGTAGGTAAGCAGTACCATCCTTGAATACCATGGTTCGGATGGCGATACAAGTATCCATCGAGTCATCTGCGAAATCGAAGCGACCGACAGCTCCTGCATAGACACCACGCTTCTCTTGCTCCAAAGAAGCAACAATTTCGATGGCCTTGATTTTAGGGGCTCCAGAGACTGTTCCAGCAGGGAAGATAGATCTGAAGGCGTCAAATCTAAATTAAACAGATAATCAGCTTGACTTCTCTGCAACACATCCTCATGTTGGAGTATACCTGTTCTTTCCCTCACGCAGGACACCGGAAACTTGTGATGTGATGTGAATGACATGGCTGAACTTCTCTAATCGCATGAGATGGTCTACTTTGACTGTTTTGGGCTGGCAGACACGGTTTACGTCATTCCGCGCGAGGTCGACAAGCATGATATGCTCCGCTCTATCCTTCTCCGAGGCCAGAAGGATAGCGCCAAGCTTCTCATCCTCTATGGATCGGAGGTAAGATCTGTCCTATCTCGATACGATACTATCGTGACACACCTTCTGGGGTCTTGCCTCGTTTCGTCGTTCCAGCAATAGCATGGTTGAAGACGACATTTTTTTCTACCTTACATAGAGTTTCTGGGCTCGCACCGACAAGTTGGAACTCGCCAAAGTCCAGGAAGAACATGTATGGCGAAGGATTAAGCTGACGAAGGTGACGATAGGCATTGAACGGGTGAAGATCTGTTTTGCGTGCCAGTCGTTGTGAAGGAACAGCTTGGATGATATCACCGGCGATGATGTGCTGCTTGAGCTTCGTCACAAAGCCCTCATACCCAACCTTTCCAACATTAGAAACGCCCTCATTCCCGAGACAGATAGGAGGCTGATAAGGCTCTGGTGTAGATGATGTCAAGAGGATTCTCGCTAGCCGGCGAACTTTAGCCACAGCAGTTTGATAAATGAAGCTGAGATTCTCTTGAGGAGAAGTCGTTGGACTGAATACGTGTGAAACGACTTTGAGGGTTTGGAAGATGTGGTCGTAGATTAGGAGGGTATCAACAAGCATGAAGACGGCTTCAGGGATACCCAACGGATCCCGGAGCTCAGCCTTGGTCTTGGGCTCAAAATGCTGGATGCAATCGTAGGCAACATAGCCTATGGCACCCCCAGAAAACGTTGGTACTTCGGGTATCCTAATGTATTGATGCAGAGCAAGTTCTTTCTGCAAAGCGATCGTAGGGTCGCCACTGATCTCTTCGTTGGGTCCTGTTTTGATGACTTTCAGAGGATCTAAGGAAATTGCCTGGTCAACATAGCACCCAGCCATCGAATGATGCCATCTCACCAGCGCCGATGAAACTATATCGGGAGACATTCTCCCCTCCTACAACAGATTCGAGGAGAAAGCTATACTTCGAATTCTCGGCTAACCGTAGGTAAGCCATACATGGCGTGATCAAATCGGCGGAGAGCTCGACATAAACTGGGACACAGTTTCCCTTTTTTTCATGAACAATCAGTTGTTCGACGGTCTGGTAAGTTGGATACGTGGGAAGTTTCTGAAGACAGAGTGAGTTCCGACCTGAGGTGGTTATCGGAGTCATACCTGAGGATCCATGGAATAATATGTGTTGAGTTAGGCACACAACTACAGCTTTTATAAGACACTGGACGGCTTTAGATGGCAGCCTTCAATAGATTAATGATGCTCGGGGTTCTATCGCAACGTGACCATTGAATTTGGATGATCAGCTTGACATTTGTCTGATCTGCTTTCATTACTTCTCTGCGTGCTGCTAACAATCTCTCGCTCGTGCTCGACATCGAGGTCTCATCCATCCGGATACACAATTGTTTTTTACAATTGTGAACCCATCAAGCTCACATTGTATCTTACTGCAGTCGCACCATCACTCTGATATTAACCTTGTAACCTGCCAAGTTGACAACGCCGAGCGCTGAACGTTCAACACTGAAGATCCGTACCCCCTACCCGGCTCCTCCTCATGATAACTCCTCGGTTTGTATGCTCTCAGACCGCCGAGTCCGTCATCGTCTCGGTTTACTGTCCCTCGATTCGTGTAAGTTATAAGGAGCTGGTATTGATCGCATGAATATCTAAGGAAAACAAAGTAGGCCGCTGATGTCGAGATACACGTCGATGAAACACTAGTTTCTCTTCACGTTAACCCTTACTTCCTACGGTTGAACTTTTCCCATGCCCTTGTAGAAGACGACATGTCCACGGCGAAGTATGACCCGAGTTCAGGGTATTTGACAATATCTCTCACGAAAGAGAATAAGGGTCAAGATTTTAAGGATTTGGACCTATTGACGAAACTTTTGGCCCCGCGAAAGACTGGCACGGGGCCGACCATCGAGGTGGTCTCATCTCAAGATACAGAAGAGAGTGAGTTGGTTTCCGGAATTGACAACTTGTCCTTGGAGAAAAATGAGATTCTACAGGGTATGATTCACGGGCTTACTCGTAGAGATACCAAATTAACCTAGGGGTCTTAGCGGCAGAAAATGATTGGCAGCTACCTCAGAATCTACCCTCAGATGCTCCTTTGCTGGAGACATCCTTACAAAAGTTTTACGGATTCCTGGATTCATATCACGGGTACTTCGTGCATGTCACGCACACGGAAAATGAAGTCAATGAATTGGGTGATGACACAGAAAAGCTTTCCCTTTCTGAAAGGAGACGGCGACGGTTACAGCACGAGAATGATAAGTGGGACGCAGAATATTATATGTATGCACCATTCAATATCTTTCAAAATCGGGAGACACTTATATTCACATCAGGGCAGACTATGCAGATGATGAACACATCCAGAATCTTCTCAAGTGGAAACACCCTGAAATTTCTACAGAAGAAGTCATATACACGGAACAAGAAAATCTGGCGATGTTGCGCCTGCCCCGTAAAGAGTGTAACTATAGGAACCTTCAATATGCTTACTCATGCCTTACATCAAAATAACTCTAGACTTGACAACACCAATCCAAACTCACTTTCTTTACCTAACCCTCGTCACTCTACTCTTCTCTTATGCTTATGAGTCGAGGACTAGTCAGCATGATCCAACTCCCGAAAGTGCATGGACGATATGTAGTCTTACACCTGCATTCTCCGCTCTCGATCCTCCTAACCCCGAATCGCCCTACTCACCCGTGGCTGTTCTTAATCCGAACACATTTTCGTCTCAAGAATTAATAACGACATTCATCCCTTCTTACAGGCGCTCTCTTGCCTTTCCTCTCTACCGTTCATTTGCACTGGCGGAAGCCTGTCGTTTTGACGTCTCTCAGTTTCTACTTAGAGGTAAACGGGCCGTTATTCGTTGTCTGTTGGAAATGAAGCACATTCTGGACCATCATGAAGTTTATTATGTCTATAGTAAGATGTGGGTTGATGATTTCTGTTCATGGACACAAGCTTCTGCCAGGTTTGTCTTTCCTTGATGCTTCTTTCATGATGCCAAGGCTTTCATTCGTATGGTTTAGTGATGAAGTTTTAACTAATTTGGGAAATATCCTGGAAAAGACCAAGGTGAGGAAGGATGACATTGGCTGGGATTTGGAGAAATTGGAAGCCGCCACTCACGATGCTATCAACCACGAAGTTGATAGTGATGACGAATGATCTTTATATGTCTTATCAAGATTCTGTTGAGCGTCTTCTATTCGTAAATGTAAATAGCCCTCTGAAATTATTCAGTGTTATTCCCGATCCACTTTCACGTCGCGTTTTACTTTCTTGTCAATGGAGCCTTCTTTCCGAGATCGGGATGGCGACATACCCGCGGGACCGGCTGCTAAACCAGGATGCTTTTTCCGTGCATAGATGATTTGTATGTACCATCATTCTGAATCGATTATAGTGGATTGGAAAAAATCTGTTACGAAGCCTTGCTTGCGGACTACCCGTCTGTTTTTATTGTATGTGACTTGCATTTGAGCAAAGTCTACCCCCTTCTAGGTTGCTGATTGCGGTTACTGCGTATCGTATCATGAATAGCTTCACTTCGATTGGGTTCAGACGAATAAGGCCTTTTCATGGTGGCTCCATTATACCCATGGTACGATCCCCATCGGGTAATGGGACTAATCTTCGCCAAATGCTAAACATCTACCCTGAGTTTTTTTGAATGTAAGCTTTACTTAATCATGGGTCCGCAAGGATGCCTAATCAGAAAGTGACAAGTGCTAGGAGATAAACAGTACATAAGCCAATATAATTCACTTGGAATAAAATCGGAGGTGGAACGACATCTTTTCCCGCTGTACCACGGGATCAAGGGAGCTTTTCTGCAAGAAGTTAGAAGACGGACAATATGATGGAAGAGACGCCAACGCCGCAGCTGAAATTCCATTCTAGCGTGGGAGTCTATAAGCGTGCTTTCATATGATTCCAATTGACTGGCTGCTGTTAATGATTTACACCAATAGCCAGCCTCGTGTGTGGGCACCTGAGCAACCGTTTGGCTAAACACCCTCGCTTGGGAAGCCCCTAATCTCAGCACTGCTGATCTTGCAAGAGCAGAAAAACCTGGTTTTGGGGGTCTAACTCGGGACGGAGCTACATGGGCTTCTCGAATGAAACATCTGTAACACGAGTTGTGGCTGAGCTGTAATCGATTGTTCATTTGATATCAAGAGATCCATTAATATCGCCTGATTCGTAGGGCCGGACAGCATCAAGCTTTTCTTCCTAGTTCACGAAGGGCACGAAGTCTGTTAGATCGGGGGCGAAACTCCCACTATATGTTACGGATGCAATTGAATACCTTGTATGGGTCGACCCGGATTTGTGTGGAAATATTGCCTCGGTTCGAATGTTTGAATGTCTGTCGTAGCGAGTAGAAGATCTGTCCGGGCAATGAATATCTATCAAGGCTGCTCCGGAGGTCAAAGCTAGTTCATCCACAACCTGGACGAGCGTACATGCGATAGAGTCTGTATAACTGTCAAGCCAAGCCTATGTGGTAGCAGCTCATGACTATGTCCGGGTGCTTTTATATTCGTTGCGTGTGTACAAGTCTCTGCCGACTAGACAATCAAGTCCTACGAGGATATTGACGAGTAATCACGTTCCAAACATTTGCCAGAACCAGAGTCTATATGCATCCCTTGCCAGTCCAGAAAGTTATAAAATAGAGGGGGGGTGAAGCTCAGAAGTGACAAGTCGATATGTTTTCAAAACATTCGTCCTCACATCTTCAATACTCTTGATCAATGCGATCCCTGTGCCTGCGTCGCCCTGTGCAGATATCCATATCATTGCCGCCAGAGCCTCGACAGAGCTGCCGGGTCCAGGCATTATCGGTGCTTTGGTTGAGCAGGTCCAACTGACTAGTAGACTGATTCCGTTAATTACCCGGCAACTTTAACCAGCTATGCAGGCAGTTCAGCACAAGGAACTGCAGCAACCAAGGCATTACTGACGAGCCAGGAAAACGCTTGTCCGAACTTCTGGTCGGATACTCCCAAGTAATCTTCTCTTGCATATGAGACTCAGTCAGTGTCTAATCTCTGTGAAGGGAGCACATATCATCGGTGATGCTGTGGCTGGGGATGGTAGTGCCCTTGGTTTGGGAATTACGACATTCCCCGTACCAACGGCGATTGCAAATCGAGGTGAGCCTAGCAAGCCGAGCGATAGCAGACCCAAAGAAGATTGAAATAGTAGACAGTGAATGCTATAGTCCAAATGGGTGATCCTCGTCATGTTCCTGGGCAACCATTCGACAAAGAAGACCGGGTCTCTTCCCACGGCTTCCCACCCAACAGTATAGCAGCACACTTCAGGGTCGTATCCAATCGTTCTGCGACTTCAACGACCCCTTTTGTGATTCCATCGATACTATTGTTCATTTGACATACCTGGATAGATACCAGAACCAGGCGGCCCAATCCATCCTTCAACAGATTGGAGGGTAAAAATGACTGTCCAGTTCACTCGATGATTTTGAATAACATTCTCAGAATTGTTCTTGTTAGAAGATCAGTGGGAATCAATTCTGCCAAATAAGGGAATAACTTCTCGGTGCTAAAAAAAACCTACCTGTTCAATCATCAATTTGCCGAGCTGATACACCTGTTAGCTTAGGTGTACCGTTGAATAATATGCGCGTTCTTACAATATTGGTAACCAAATGATTCCAAATCGTAAGGAAGATGGATGACAGGATACCCGGATGATTACTAACATGTACACGATTTCTCTGGCACAGATTATCAGTTTCCTTTATAGTCTGGAACCATCTTTGGGAAACCGTCCCTGTGTGATGAGAGATAGAGTGAGAATCTGGACCGCATGGTGCAATGGACGGTCATCAACAGAGAAACATCAGCACTGCACACTGCTTTTTCTTTTGTAAAATACTTCCCCAGTTCACAGAACAAACTAACTTGAGGTCATGTCTCTTGAAAGCTTTTGATGGATTTCGTCAGGCTCCGAGATCGTAGGGTGGAGGCAGCATCACGAAGTGGAATTCCCGGGTGCAATTGACCATGTGCAGAATTGTACCTATTATAGAAAACGGTGCCAGATAAAGGCGAACGGGCGCCGCTTCCTAATTAAGGATTGTTTGTGTGACTTTCCGGCGGCTAGCTATATCAGAACGCGAGAACGCACCCAATCATAATTAGTGTTGTAGCCTTGCCGGACTATTTCTGTCTTCGAGTCGTTGCTTCATGTTCAATCATGAAACAGCTCCACGAACTAGAACAAACTGAAGCGAGTTGTAAAAAGACATGAAGCAGCAGCATGGAAGTGGTGTGCTTTCTTTGCTTGGATTTCCGATTATCGCTAGATCTGTTTCTACGTAGGCCGAGACCAAAGAGCCTGGAAACCGTGGGACCACGTGGCTAATGTGATCGTTGTCATCATCCGACGAGCGAGGAAACGCCGCAAGTCGCTCGAGCTTTGGACAAATATTTCGCCGGTTTGTTTCGGAAGTTATGGTCCATTGAATGTCACGACTCTGTAGTTTGTCTATTTCTTGATCATACGATGATCGATGTGGTTTTAAACATCTCTCGACCTCATGTAAAAACTTATGACGAACTCCGTTCACCGGGATGACCTCACATGCATTCGATCTTCCCAAATTCACTAACTAAAGTTAGTCTCAACTGGCTTCACTGTGTGGCGGACGGAAGACTAAACCTAATTCAAAAAGGAATCCAGCTTAGGATTAAGCCTTAGGCTCGTGGAACCCTGCAAGCCTAGAAGAGGCTTGCACCCTCACACATTGCAGAAAATCAATCAGTTTGCGGCAAGCCTATCGTTATTGGTTGTGTGACGAAGCTCGGTATTCATCGATCAACTATAACCCCGGCAGTCCAATTGCGGCGATCTAAGTCTAGTTTAGTGTCAAACGAGGCAGAGAGTCCATCTTAAAATGAGGATGGTTTCACCATAGTTCTCACATTTGAAATGCCATTTTTTGTTCGGCCTGCGTGATGATTCTATGAGCGCAATTTGCATTCCGTGACCATCACGATTGTGTAATGATTAAAATAATGATCGTATACGTTTTTCAATTGGCAAAAGGATCTCCGGACTGGTTGTGACAAACTGTGACTTACGGAGCTCCGGAACCGAAAAAATACTTGTCTCGGGAAGTTATGACTTATCAGTCAAATAAGGTAGGCCAAATGTCGATAGCATCGATCTATGAGATCGATCTCGCTATCTCATTGTCCTTTCTAAGTGACTCTACTATAAAGCCCGTTGATGAACCATTATGGACTGAACTTATTCAATGCATTGAAAACGCCGGCGACGAAGCTGGCAGAATCTTGATCCATACATTTAGATATACTTATCTCTCATTTCTTTAATAATGATCATCAATAACAAATGCCGTCTAAGTGATTCGAGCACGTAACAATGTCTTGCCAAAACATCCAGGATTACTACGAATCATCATCTGTCGTTAGGCCTCAAGACAAACCAGCGGATGGTATGTGAGGTCTAAAAACGATCAGCGGACGGAAAGCTATGAGAGAGGGACTGGATATTCTGAGGCTGATCCTGTTATGCATGGAAATGGCTCGAGGGCTGAACAGCATGTCGACCTTCTGGGAGAACATCGAATCCACTCTGGCCTAAATCAGCGGGGAGGGCGGCCGTTTCATCAAGAGAAGTTTCCAATAAACCCTGAGTTTCCTCTATGTTATTTTCCCGTTCAACAACATCGGAGCTTGGCTGAGGGAGACAAGGTGGTACAGACACCAGGTCGTTGAAGAGGAACTACAATTCAGGAAACATAAGTGCTTGCAATGCCTTGACATTAAGAGAATTACCGTTCCATAACTATGGTATGATGTGTGTGGATGAGCGGTATAGTTACTATTTACAAGATCATCACTTACACAAGTAAGGAGAAGCCAAGAACTTGTAAGAACGAGACTGGGATCAAGAACTTCTCCCATCCTAACCCCAAACTCACAATCCAAATAGCAAGTGTCCTACAAGTGTCGGCCAAGGACCGAGCTGTGGCACTCACACGACGAGTGACACTCAACCCAAAGAAGTTGAAGAAGGAGATGCTGGTTGCAATTGCAATGCTTGAGACCAAAACTGCAGGAGTATGAATAGTCTGGTTCCAGCCACGAGGAAGATCGAAGAAGGGTGAAGACTCAGCAATAGAGGGAATGGAAAGGATGGGTAATAGCATCAAAATTGAAATTGCACCAAAGAGACCTTCAAATCCCACAGCCACGAGCGGGGTCACAGAATAGCGAGCTGCATGGTCCGCATGATGTCAGGATAAGCAATCAACTATGAACACGTAGAATATCACCCAGTATCTTCTCTGAGGAAATGAGGAAACGTGAGATCAGGAGCGAATCTCGTGAAATTGAATATACCTTCGGTCACGAATTGGGTAGCAGTACTAATGAAGTGTTTCAGTATCAGTAAGGCTTATCAAGAGAGGGTCAGGGTAAGTCTCACAAAACTTGAGCAAATAGGATGAAGAAAACACCTAGCACATTAACTGATTAGCCATCGGTGGAGTCAGAGCCAAGTATGTGGATTGACCAATCAGTACTTTGCCTAGCTGGGCACTCTCAGCTTCCTGTACTGTGGAGCCGAGAAAATCTGTGATGATATCCTTAGCGAGAGACCCGCTGTAGCCCACCAAGGCAACACCTGTCATTACGATGATAAGAGAAATCCATCTGTTTGAAGCTCGCTTAGCATCCTCTCGGAAGGATGGACCAGAAGACTTACTGATAGAGCCAAAGGAGACGTCGGAGAAAAATGACACTGAGAACACCAACGAAGAGCACAAGGGCGCCTCGGGTCATTTGATAGATAGAAACAGGTGTATATATAAGGCCAACATTCATTAACTTCATTTCAGCAACAGGGTCAGAGTAGGGTAGCAAAAGTTGAAGGCAGTCTTACTGTCGTTGCAGTCAAGTCACACGTGGCAGGAATCCATAACAAGAGAACTTTCCAACCTTTAAGGGTTGTGCCCCCAGCAGGTTTGGCCACAAGAGGCTCTTCTTCCTGAAGTTGAACCGACTGTGGCCCAAGTCTAACCCAGGCATAGAGAACTGGCAAGAAACCTAGTATATGATGAGATGGTAGGCGACTCGGGTGGCAGAAGACTGACAAAACATTTCTCCGACTAGGGCGATGAATGAGAAAATGATTCACCATCCTGTGAGCATCGACAACATACTGAACATCTGGAGTGTCTGCCAGACAGGTTGTTCATAGACAACATGACGCGCAGGATCTGTGTCGCTACAGTTCTCTACACATTGCATATCCTGCATGAAATTGAGTCTCGCGCACAAAACAATGATCACTATGTTGTCATACCTGCCACTTGGTGAATAGCGAGTTTACAGCACCCTGTTATGGGATCAACTAAAGCCTGCTTATCTAGACCCAAGACCGAAACGTACAGTACATATCATTCCTGCGAGCAGGAATGTAGTATGAGTGGTCGACGGCATTGTCTGAGGTTAGCTGTTAGTTAGCTGTTAGCTGCCAGCGAGGCAGTGACCGTGACCGGCGTGCGGGGAAGAACGGCCGGACGCGGGGAACTCATCTGAGATTTGTGACGATCGATGAAGCCGAATCTGTGACTTTTTCGGAGAGTTCCCGGAATGTCAGATCTGAGCTTCTCGCAGCCAATGCTTTTTATTGCCCATGCACTACATCTCTTCCTCTTCCCAACCTTTCCCATCAACCCCCTCCACCCCGGACGATGGTTCACCTCGTCCTCTGCTCTACTAAAGGTATGTGCTCGCTGTCGTTCCCGTCTACCTCCCTTCATCCTTTTCTAGGTAACCAGGGCCTCCGCTATTTTCCCTACACCGGATACCTTGGCCTGACGCCCGTTCGCGTCGAAGGAAGTGTGTTCTTTGCTCCTTCGTTCGTAGCTTAGTCTGACCCTCGCTAGTTGTGCGCACAAGGCTTGATTCGGATGACCGACTCCTTCAGGCCACTAGTCTGACAATTTCTGTCCGCTGCTATGAATCCCGGATCGGCCGTATCAATGTTCAGCATTCGAACATCCTCGTCAATCACACTGAGACTCTTTGGACGAAGTCTGATGATGTCGATTATGAGTCTATTGGCAACCTTGATTATCCCTTTCGTCTCACTCTACCCGTCTCGGTAGAGGGTTTCTCAACAGCAGTATTCGTAGACTACAGATGTGTATGGCGGGTAGAGGCAGGTGTGTACTCCATCATTTTCTGTTATTATATGCATCGAGACATTGACCACAATATCAGTTCTCAACCATGTATATATCCCTGGTGTCGGCTCTCGCCAAGTCAAGCACTTTGAACTCCCGCTTGTGCGATATGACCTGCCAGCCCACAAATTTCCACTCTCTTTGCCTGATCCCTACCTCAGCCAAGTGACCAACAAGCCTCGTGCTCCTCGGATACAGTATAGCATTGACGTGCCGACTGCCGCCATAGGCCCAACAGACTTGGTCTCTATCTCCATTCATCTGCAACCTATAGATCCGTCGGTATCTATTCGCAGTGCTAGTGTTGCTGTAGAACGCCGCATCCAGTTGCTTGATGCTACGCCAACCCAATCATCTCCACAAACGCTTCAACCTTCTCGTTCTTCGTCACCTACGCACTCCGACTCTTCTGCTTTCACTTCTACCACTGTACCCTCTGATTTACGAACGCTGCCGCAATTAGATTCGTTACACAATAATACCCTAGGCTCTGTCTCCTCACTAAACTCTTCCAATCCCACCATTACCCCCGACTCCTTTTTCCCTTCGTCGACACCTACGATAACTTCTACTTGTCCCCTTCTCTCGAACACCACACCATCAGTACTTACGAATGCTTCCAAACTTGTCACTAACACCATTGTCGAATCAGAAAGCTCCGGTCGTTTTGTCCGCGATCAAAACTGTGTCTGGACTAAGACTATGACGTTACAATGGCCTGCATCTAAATCGCATAGCCGTTGGGCAGTTGGAGAAACTATCCAGTCTGACCTTGTATCGGTTCGATACTTTGTCCGCGTCAAGGTATATTCTATCTCGAGCTTCCATTAGTATAATTCTTATGGTCATCAGGTTGTTGTTCAGTCTCCCTTAGGCTCTGATACTTTGGAACTTAATGAGAAAGATATATTCATTATTTCCACAAATAATGCTGAACGCCAACTCGCCATTACGAAATACAATGAATTATTGGATTCGGCACATCGAGAGTACCGGTCCAAATCTAAATCGCCACGATGGGCACGAGCGGACCGTGAAGATCTTCCTCCATCACCTCTCCCATCTGCGGATGCGACGAACACGACGCATATGTCCACAAGCCGTGGGAGCAAAACTAGGTTTACCAGGAGACCTCACACAAGTGCTGGTCCGAGAGATAACCCTCTTGGAAATGATTCTACTGGGCTCGAGGCGAGTCCCTTCAGCAGGAGAGCATGTGATATAGACCCAGAAGTTGAGCCTCATGGAATGGTGTACAAGAAACGTCGATCCTTCAGACCTGATGAAGTGACCGGTGGGCGACACGTACGAACTGATAATCATGCCCTCGAGCCAAAGCGCAGTAACAAAAGTTATTTCTTCTCTTCTCCAAAAATGGGATCGACTCCCAGCGGGAGCAGCACGAGTACAACAGCGAGCTCATCGAGCATATCAAGTCATACTGGCTTGGAGTCAGAATCTGATCGCGCGCGGGAATGGGAGACACAATTAACAAAAGAGATGAAGAGTCGGAGATCCAGTGACCTCCTAGGCTTTGCCAGATTTTTCAAGAAGCGATCCTCAGCTGCTGTGAGTGCGTCACGGGTGATGCTGCCTGGCTGTGATACCTCCTAGTTGTCCGTTTACCTCATTACCCCTCTCTTTCTGTTCAGTATTCGTTGTCTCTGGTATTATGAGGACAATGATGTACTTTTGTTCTGAATTTACGCCTGTTGCATTTTTCTTTCTATGCTATCGAGCATTTTGTGTCGTCCCATACGTACATCATACCGCAATTCCTACCTTATTGTACATATCAATGTACTGACGTTCCATCACATGCACTACTGCTTCAAGCAGACTTCAAGCGGTTACAGAATAAGGTCAATAGATTAATTGGCATCTGGTAGACCAAACTGCCTTATGGGAGACTCGAGCTATTCAGTACACAAGTGATTTTGTATTGGAAGAGATATATTCCTTGGAAGCACTCCTGGGGTTTCCTTTCCATATTTGTGCTCCGTCCTCATTGACGACTTCGTCATAGTCTTTGATCATAAGTGAAGTCCTGTTAAGGTATTTCCGTAGTTGAGACTCGTGTTGATGACCAACACCAATCCTTGATTCTCAAATACGCAGTGAAATACAGATAGGCCAATAGAGGAAACGAGTTTGAAACCTAGATAAGACGTGTTTCAGCCTAGGACTTGTACTCCAAGCTTCTCTGGGACTGCGCTCTTTTTTCGGCACATTTATGACACTCGTTTCAAGATTTCAGAAGTGCACTGGATGTTTAACAGTCATATACCATGGTGTCAGATGGACGATAGCTTTCGTTGTCAAAAAGAATGCTGTCAGGATCCCAATGCTCGAGGGTTTTGTCGCCATGCACGTATCTCAACCTGAATCTGCGAATGATAGGATCGCTCCAAAGAATTCAAGTTGCCACAATTCGCGAGCGTCAATGGAAACATGTGCAGAAGCGTGGTTGCAAATCAAAAAGCCATCGATGCTGCCAAGCTGTATGACATCATTATCTCCTACCGAGAACTTGTTTGTGTTTGTGACGGTCAGGCGTTTGAAGGGCCATACCTTCTTGCACTCTTCTTTCATGCAACAGTTTCCTTGGTTCAGATTCTCTATCTTTGCTTCCGGCCGTGCGTATTAGCCTTTATTTCCACCGTGTGTCCAGCTGTTCTCGACTCACACAAGCTTCTCTTCTTGCCTGACCCACTCAATACAACTGACACTCTTATGATCTGCGTTGACCGACATCTTACCGGACATGTGACGCACATCATGGATACCCTCAAACATGCCAATTTAACCCATCCGCATTGATGAACTTGACCTCCGTGGTACTCCTATCTTTCATATGACTGAACCTCAATTTCATCGTCTCTCTCTCATCTATGCTGTCAACAAATATCACCCTGATGGCTTCACGGCGTTTCGGAAATTGCCATTCCTACTCATATATCCGTACGTCGCGTTTTCAACGGTCTAACCTTTTTGCTCTTCTTCCTCCAATATCCAACGTACGAACGCGATGATTCTTCCGTGTTCTTCTTGCGTCACACCGGTCGCTGGAATGTTGTATGCTCTTCTAAAGTAATGGCCATCGGGTATATGTCTATGAAAGGTTAGTTATCGCGCAACAGTCATTTATACGATCATATCCGTCGAAATATCGCTTACCTCATTTATTATGATACTTCTTTTCTTTTCTGGCCTCATTGGTGCACTCATGGAATCATATTCTGGACTTACCCTGCGCAAAACCCCGCCTTCTGATCATACATCATCTAATCGGGCTATGCTGTTCTGTCATGTGTCTGGGGACTTTCACATATTGGCTGTGCTTAACAATATCAAATATAATAGCCACAACGCCGACCGAAGAACAACTTTATAAGGTATGTAAGTTTCGCGCTTCTCTAACATTTTTCCTTTCTCTTGTTGTTGCTGCTTCTTTACCTTTACTCTAAAGCTGTTCTCCAGTCAGAGTACTTTTTTGCTGTCAGATTTAGACGTGACCACGCCTTTCTGTCTTTCCCGGAGAATACTCTTACATCACATATCATGTCACTCACTTGGGTGGTTGTGCTCTTCGGGTTCATTGCACATCTGGCTTGCTGTAGGTGCTTCTGATTGTATGCTTCTATCTTTGGTTTACTGGACAGACTTACCTTCTCTTCCGTCTTTGCGCCTCTCTCTACCTTCTCTCCGAGATATGTCCGTCTCATATCCTCCGCTTCCACTCCATTCTTGATCGTCCTCGACTTCACTTGCTGATTACCTTGTTCTCATGTTTGCAGGAAATGTCACCTGACATTAGGCGTAAGGTGGATGCTGCCCGAGCTGTCCGATTAGCCAGAGAAACGGAGATGAAAAATAAAATGACCGCCCAGGTCTGTGACTTTACCATTTTCTTCTCGATCTATTCTTCGGGTTCTAATCTCGCCTCGTATTGAGGCTCAATTTCGCTATAATCGCAACCCTGTTTCATGTATTGATTACAGCCTCTGTGGTTTCGGGTCCGATGTCATCTTCCCCTTTGGCAGGAAAAGTAATCCTCCTGCTGCATCACAAAATTACTGGAAGCAATAATTTCTGCGATGTCCCCCTTTTTTCTTCCTCCCTTAGTTTTGCGGGTGCTCTTGTCCCAATCCACTGGCGTTTCAGATCTATTTTTTTTGACACTGATATCATGTTTTTCCCGCTGCAGGAAGTCAGCAGTGCAGATCCAGATGAGTCTAAACCTGTCTGGGCCGATCCCTCACAACAGTCAAGATAATTTGTTGCAACCCAGATGCTGGTGTATATGCTTTCAATAGACATCGTCTGACCGTTGTTTCGGTTTCCCTAAATTGTCGATTCACTCTCGTCTGTCAGGAGTCAGGGTTCTTTATGGAAGTTTTGCGGTGTTCGGCTCCTGATGATTGCGCCTACTGGTCATTGATTATCATCCCTTACACTGAATACACATCTGGTGTCACCCTATATTTTCTAGTAAAATCAGTGCTTCCTAGCCAAATCGAGCGTATCTGTGTTGTCACAAGGTTCATGTACAGCAGTTTCATTTAATCCTCTGTGTCATGCTTTTTTAAAAAAACCCATCAATTATGAAGCCAACTACTCTAAATACAAATGGGCAGGAGGCAATCACAGGTGTGGTTGCAGACCTCATGGTATGTGTTGTAAGCATGCCTTCTAAGTATCAACTGTCTAGTCAGTAGCCCAGGTAGTAAAGAGAGAGAATACTACATTAAAGGGAATGGGACAGTAGTTACAAGGATAGTCTGGGGTTTTAGGAAAACAAGCTAGAATTAGTTTGATTACATGAAGAGAGCTTCATAGATAATGAGGGATGGCCCACAGGTTCATGTGATTATGTCAGACAGGCTAAACTTGAAATAGTAAAATTATCTATAGTGTCTGAAACATGCCCTGGAGGTCCTTGTGTGACCGATTGCATGACACTGCATACATTGGCTTGGAGCCTTGTATGATAAGTGACAAGTGTTTTGAATGCCTTGTCAGACCACCAGCTCTCAGTTGCAAAGGATTGGTGCTCACACTGTAGTATGTTGTAGACTGTTAATGGTCTGGTGGCTCAGTGGTTAGAGCATATGGGCTAGTTAACTTAGGTCACAGGCTTAATTCCTGTCTAGGTCACTCTCTTTGTCAAGCTGCTTTGCTTGGAGTGTAACAATATTAACTCAGACATCATAGTGTATTGTGGACTGTAATAAACCTTAGTTGTGATAACTTAAGTCCACACTCTTAGTTGGAGTTGACAAAGAGAACTCATTAGAGTCCTTGCTAATTGGCCTAGCTACTTATACATGAATCAGTATTTACTAGTATTTGTCTACTTAAATTATCTTGCGGACTCCTTTTGAGTTATAATGTCCCATGCACTTTGTACTATTACATAATAAAAGAAAAAGAAAAAGAAATAAAATATTCTGCTGCCACGGATCCTCTAGCTTGCCTGCTATTTCATTATATAGATAGCTAATACCTGTAACTGTCACAAACTTCATTCGGCCATAACTCCACGGATACTTGCACGATTCCCACGGTCTAAGATGCGTCTGAAAGCCCTCAAGAAGACCTTTCAAACGATGCCCAAAACGTGTCAAAGCGATTGGTACTCATCAAGATATCAGTTAATCAGTGCTGGACACTGATCGGCAGATATCTCGGGAACTGCCGAACG
>Ga0153955_100198_pt1 | contig 40430 bp, 37 predicted proteins | sample TSFL039MetaG_FD_104744 | JGI IMG/M metagenome (GOLD analysis project Ga0153955, IMG submission 104744) | Attine ant fungus gardens microbial communities from Florida, USA - TSFL039 MetaG | ecosystem: Host-associated > Fungi > Mycelium > Unclassified | place: USA: Florida, Wekiwa Springs...
AGAGTAACGAAGCGCTTCTCGCTCTCAACCCAAAAACGGTGTGAGTGCAGGTTCGGAAGGAAACGGCGTTTCGTCGCGTTCATTGCGTGGGAACGGTTGTTACCGGTCACCGGACGCTTTCCAGTTACCTGGCAGACTCGTGACATGTCTATTCTCCAAAAATCAAATCAGCTCGAGCTTTAAAAATTAGGTTTTGGCCGCCTCGTCAGGCTTGCAGCCCGCCAGGCGAGTTCCATGGAACCCGCTAAGCTGGCCTAACCGCCAAACCCGAGATTCTCAAAGGTGGCGTAGTATACGCCGCTCGGCCCAAGTGCTCAAGTCCCGAACAGATAAAGATCCCGAATGATCGTGTAAAAAGCCGCCACCTGGACCAGATTTTCAGGCTCAGAGCCATCCGCGTTCGACAAATGAGACAGATTGACCGTGTCCAATCACCAGATGATCAAGCAACCGGATATTCAATAAGCGACAAGCTTCGCAGATTTTTAGTGTAATGTCGCGGTCAGCCTGGCTGGGTTCAGCAATTCCTGACGGATGGTTATGCGCTACGATGAGCGCAGCCGCGTTGATTTTCAGGGCTTCACGCACAATTTCACGAGGATGGACTTCGACGCTGTTGATGGATCCGGAAAACATTTCTCTGGCCATTAATACCCGATGTTGATTATCCAAAAACAGCACGACAAACACCTCACGCTCCTGCCTGGCCAATAATGTCTGCAGGTACTGACGCGTCGCTGCGGGACTGTCAATTGTGCTCTCACGCGCCAGCTGGCTGGCGAAAAACCGTTTGGCCAGTTCTGCCACTGCGCGCATCTGAATCAACTTGATTTCGCCAGCGCCTTTAATGCCCTTAAAGTCTGCAGCCGTCGCATTAACGATATTATAAAGCGACCCCAGCTCCTGCAGCATCTGCTGCGCCAGCATCATGACAGGAACGCCTTTTGAACCTGTTCGTAAGAAAATCGCTAACAGCTCTACGTCACTTAACGCATCCGCACCCCATTGCTGAAGTTTTTCTCGTGGTGGCAAATTTTTCATTGCTGCTCTCCCTGTCGCCCCCTGTATCATCGCGTGCGAACCTATCCGCCACCAGCGCGTGATTGTGATTCTCCGGCATGTCTCGCAAACGCAGCCATTGAAAAGGTGCATGCCACGTTTTGTGATAAAATTCGGCCATTACACCGTCCCTGCGACGGCAATCGAAAATGAGGTCAACAGCATGATGGGATTAGCCGGTAAAAAAGTTCTTCTGGGCGTCAGTGGTGGAATTGCTGCCTATAAAACCCCCGAGCTGGTCCGTCGTCTGCGCGATCGCGGTGCCGATGTCCGCGTGATGATGACTGAGGGCGCAAAGGCTTTTATCACACCACTCAGCCTGCAGGCCGTCTCCGGTTATCCTGTTTTTGATGATCTGCTTGACCCGGCAGCCGAGGCCGCAATGGGACACATTGAGCTGGCCAAATGGGCTGACCTGATCGTGCTGGCCCCGGCCACGGCCGACCTGATTGCGCGCATTACGGCAGGGATGGCCAATGATTTAGTCACCACTGCCGTGCTGGCAACAGCAGCGCCTGTCGCGATTGTGCCGGCGATGAATCAGCAGATGTATCGCGCTGCCGTAACGCAGGAAAACCTGGTCAGGCTTCAGGCGCGCGGCCTGTTAATTTGGGGGCCAGACAGCGGCAGCCAGGCCTGCGGGGATATTGGCCCCGGTCGCATGCTTGACCCTTTAGCTATCGTTGACCACGCCGTACAGTGGGCCGCGCCCGTCAACGACCTGCAACATCTCAATATTATGATTACCGCGGGTCCCACCCGGGAAGCGATCGACCCCGTGCGTTATATCAGCAACCACAGTTCGGGAAAAATGGGGTTTGCGATTGCGGCGGCGGCGGCAAAGCGCGGCGCCCGCGTTACGCTGGTAAGCGGTCCGGTTGCCCTGCCAACGCCCGCCGGCGTTAAACGAGTGGATGTGACCTCGGCCCTGGAAATGCAGGCGGCGGTAATGGGGGAGATAAACGCACAACATATTTTCATTGCAAGCGCAGCCGTGGCAGACTACCGGGCAATTGAGATCGCGGATGAAAAAATAAAGAAACAGGATGACGATGAGAAAGTCAGCCTGCAGCTCATTAAAAATCCCGATATTGTCGCGGGGGTGGCGGCCTTAACGCAGAGCCGGCCATTTGTGGTTGGATTTGCGGCTGAAACCCAGAATGTGGAAGAATACGCCCGAAAAAAACGCGCGCGTAAAAACCTGGACCTGATTTGTGCTAACGATGTGTCAAAAGCAGGCCACGGGTTCAATAGCGACACCAATGCTCTTCACCTTTTTTGGCAGGAAGGAGAAAAAACCTTACCGCTCAGCGATAAGTCACTCCTTGGTCAACTTTTAATAGACGAGATTGTCAGCCGTTATGATGAAAAAAATAGACGTTAAAATTCTTGATGCGCGCGTCGGCAAAGCGTTTCCCTTGCCGACCTATGCGACACCGGGTTCCGCTGGGTTAGACCTTCGTGCCTGTATTGATGATGTGATGGAAATCGCACCCGGCACAACCACATTAATTCCTACCGGTCTGGCTATTCACATCGCCGATCCGAACCTTGCCGCCGTGATTCTTCCGCGCTCTGGCCTGGGCCACAAACATGGTATTGTCCTGGGTAATCTGGTTGGTCTGATTGATGCCGACTATCAGGGACAACTTATGGTATCGGTATGGAATCGCGGGCAGGAAAGCTTTACGCTTCAGCCGGGCGACCGCATGGCCCAGCTGGTTTTTGTCCCTGTCGTCCAGGCCGAATTCAATCTGGTAGACGAGTTTGACGCCAGCTTGCGCGGTGAAGGTGGCTTCGGTCACTCAGGCCGTCAGTAACCAGCACGACCGATTTTCACTTACGCCAATCTTATTATTTCTCATCGCCCCAAGGCTTTCTCTTGTGGCAGATGCGTAGGTGTTGCCTGTATATGGTGAAATTCAGGGGTTTTTAAGGGCATGGCAGAGAAAAAAGTCGTAAAGCGGAATCGCCGCGAGGAGATTTTGCAGGCGCTGGCGCAGATGCTTGAGTCAAGTGATGGCAGCCAACGCATTACTACTGCAAAACTGGCGGCTAACGTCGGTGTATCGGAGGCGGCGCTTTATCGTCACTTTCCCAGTAAAACGCGGATGTTTGACAGCCTGATCGAATTTATTGAAGACAGTCTGATTACCCGCATCAATCTGATCCTGAAAGATGAAAAAGAAACAATGGCGCGCCTGCGTCTTATTGTGCAACTGATTCTGGGATTTGGTGAGCGTAATCCGGGGCTGACGCGGATTTTGACAGGTCACGCGTTAATGTTTGAACAGGACCGTCTGCAGGGGCGCATTAATCAGCTGTTTGAGCGCATTGAAGTGCAGCTACGCCAGGTGATGCGCGAACGCAAAATGCGCGAAGGTGAAGGCTTTCAAACGGATGAAACCTTACTGGCCAGCCAGCTGCTGGCCCTGTGTGAAGGTCTGTTATCGCGGTACGTCCGTTCCGAGTTCCGGTTTAGCCCAACGGCCGACTTTGACACCCGCTGGCCGCTGATTGCGGCACAACTGGTGTAATAAAAAGGCGGGCGCAATGCCCGCCAGTTATCAGACGCCGTACGCCTTTTGGTACGCCCGAACCTGCGCTAAATGATCGGCCATGTGCGTTTTTTCAGCCAGGTAATCAATCAGGTCGTTAAGCGTAATTATCGCGGTAACTTTGCAGGAATAATCCCGTTCCACTTCCTGAATAGCGGAGAGTTCACCCCGGCCGCGTTCCTGACGGTCCAGTGAAATCAGCACGCCCGCCAGGCTGGCATCATGTGCATTGATAATATCCATGGATTCGCGAATCGCCGTGCCGGCCGTGATGACATCATCGACCAGCATCACTTTACCCTGCAGCGGGCTTCCCACCAGCAAACCGCCCTCACCATGATCTTTCGCTTCTTTACGATTGAAGCAGTAAGGTACGTCACGATCGTGATGATCGGCTAACGCAACGGCTGTGGTGGTGGCGATAGGGATGCCTTTGTAGGCCGGACCAAATAACAAATCAAAATCGATTCCGCTGTCGACTAACGCCTGCGCATAAAACCGTCCCAGCAGCGCTAAATCCCGGCCCGTGTTAAATAAACCGGCATTAAAAAAATAGGGGCTTTTACGACCCGACTTTAATGTGAACTCACCAAATTTGAGCACCTGCTTATTCAGTGCAAATTCAATAAACTGCCGCTGCCAGGCTTTCATGTCTTACTCCTCAGATAAAAAAAAGGCGACTCTGTGGTCGCCTGTTACCTTAACTTTCCAGCGCCGCTTTCTGGGCCTGAATCAATTCTTCAATACCGCCACGCGCTAACGCCAGTAATGCCAGCAGTTCTTCGTGGCTAAAGGGTTCACCTTCAGCGGTGCCCTGCACCTCAATCATGCGGCCATCTTCCATCATGACGACATTCATATCCGTTTCAGCGGCAGAGTCCTCAACGTATTCAAGGTCACACAACGCTTCACCATTGACAATCCCCACTGACACGGCGGCAACCATGCCTTTCATCGGATTCGCTTTCAGCTTACCACTCGCGACCAGGGAATTAAGCGCATCTGCCAGGGCTACACAGGCGCCAGTAATGGAAGCCGTACGTGTACCGCCATCGGCCTGAATGACGTCACAATCAAGCGTAATCGTGTATTCACCGAGCATGGTGAGATCGACCGCAGCACGCAGTGAACGGGCGATCAGGCGCTGAATTTCAAGCGTGCGACCACCCTGTTTGCCTTTCGCGGCTTCACGTGCCATACGGCTGTGAGTGGAACGCGGCAACATGCCATATTCGGCAGTGACCCAGCCCTGGCCCTGCCCTTTGAGAAAGCGCGGAACTCCTTCATCCACCGTTGCAGTGCAGAGCACTTTGGTTTCACCGAATTCCACCAGAACGGAGCCCTCTGCGTGTTTAGTGTAATTGCGGGTCAATGTGACTGGACGCACCTGATGTGCGCTACGGCCTGCTGGACGCATGGTTATCTCCGGCTTGCTAATGATTGGCTGCGTATTATACGGACTTCCTGGCCTGCTGTCTCTTGCAGTGGTCAGTGCAGCCTGGGATGAAATTCATGCCGGAGTATGGCTAAATGCCTTACCTTTTCCTGCATATCCGCTAACTGACTAAACTATGACCGCTCTTCTTCATTTCCTGCTGGCGCTGGTGGTAATTTTTGCCCTTGCGCTACTGGTCAGTCATGACCGAAAACGCATTCGCCTGCGCTTTATCATTCAACTGATTGTTGTAGAAGCCGCACTGGGCTGGTTCTTTCTTCACTCAGCCAGTGGACTGGCGCTGGTAGGCGCGGTGGGGCATTTCTTTGAAACGCTGCTGCGTTTTGCTGCACAGGGCACGGAATTTGTGTTTGGTGGCATGAGTCAGCAGGGACTGGCCTTTATCTTCCTTGGCGTGCTCTGCCCTATTATTTTTATTTCCGCACTGATTGGTATTTTGCAACACTGGCGCATTCTGCCGTTACTGATTCGGGTTGTTGGCACGCTGTTATCAAAAGTTAACGGCATGGGAAAACTGGAGTCCTTTAATGCGGTAAGCACGCTGGTACTGGGCCAGTCAGAGAACTTCATTGCCTATAAAGGTATTTTGGCCGATATCCCACCACGCCGACTTTACACAATGGCGGCCACCGCGATGTCTACCGTTTCGCTGTCGATTGTTGGTGCGTATATGTCGATGATCGAGGCCAAATATGTCGTTGCGGCTCTCCTGCTTAACATGTTCAGCACGTTTATCATCCTGTCGATTATTAACCCCGGCAAAGGCAGCAATGAGCAGGCTATTCCGCTGGATAAATTACACGAAGATCAGAGTTTCTTTGAAATGCTGGGGGAATACATCCTCGCTGGTTTCAAAGTCGCGATGATTATTCTGGCCATGCTGATTGGTTTTATTGCCTTAATCGCGGCCATCAACGCCCTGTTTGCCACCCTGTTTGGGTACAGTTTCCAGCAGCTTCTTGGCTATGTTTTTTATCCTTTTGCCTGGCTGATTGGCATTCCCGCTACCGATGCATTACAGGCTGGCAGTATTATGGCCACGAAGCTGGTGGCGAATGAATTCGTCGCCATGATTGAACTGAAAAAGATAGCGGCAGGCATGACGCCACGCGGATTGGGCATCCTGTCTGTTTTCCTGGTTTCCTTCGCGAACTTTGCTTCTATTGGAATTGTTGCGGGCGCGATAAAAGGCCTGAACGAACAACAAGGCAATGTCGTCTCAAGGTTTGGCTGGAAACTGGTCTATGGTTCCACCCTGGTCAGCCTGCTTTCCGCTGCATTTGCCGGACTGTTTATCTGATGGACTCAATGGCGGCACTGGCCGCCGTTTGTCCCTAAAAACTAATGCAGGCTGGCGTATCCACGCGCATAACCGATTCCTGACCAAACTGTTTTTTATAGCGAGCACGCAGCGCTTCGACACGACTGTTGCTGTCACTGTCGAACTGATAGATAAGCACTAACGCCTTGCTTTTCTCACGTGCTAACTGACCGTTTTCGCCCAGCCATTGGCCCTGCGCATCATAAACAGACAAGCCAGACCTGAAGCGCGGTGTTACCTCTTTATCGACAAAATTCATCCAGTCCAGTGCGCTCACATTGCCGCCCTGCGGCTTACTGAGACCAAACCACAATGTGGTTTGCATCATGACCTCACCGCCGGCGCACACCGGAACGGGTCGGGTAGAAGGCGGATATGATGGTGATGGAGACGGCGACTGACAGCCCACAAGCAGCAGGCTGAGTATGAGTGGAAGAGACGATACGCGCGACATAAAAAGAGGGCCTCAACGAGTAAACCAGTAATTAGCATAAGTGGCTGTTGAGAAAAGCGGAAACATTTTGTTATCGCATCCTGTACACGCTTACACCTGTTCTGGTCAGCCTTGCCTCGTTATACTGGCCTCAACCTTATTTAAAAAAAGAGTAACGCTTATGATCCGCAGTATGACCGCCTATGCCCGCCGTGAAATTAAGGGCGACTGGGGCAGCGCCGCCTGGGAGTTGCGTTCTGTCAATCAACGTTATCTTGAAACCTATATTCGTCTGCCTGAACAGTTTCGCGGACTGGAACCGATGATCAGGGAGCGCATTCGCCAGCGACTGACGCGTGGAAAAATCGAATGTAATCTGCGCTTCGAGGCCGATCCTGGCGCGCAGGGCGAACTGATGCTCAATGAGTCACTGGCCAAACAACTGGTTCAGGCGGCTAACTGGGTCAAACTGCAGACCGATGAGGGCGTTATCAATCCGCTGGATATTCTGCGCTGGCCGGGCGTCATGGCAGCACCTGAACAGGATTTGGATGCAATTAATACTCAGCTGATTCAGGCGCTGGATGGCGCGCTGGATGATTTCATCGCCGCACGTGAAAGCGAAGGCAGCGCTCTGAAGGCACTGATCGAGCAGCGGCTGGAAGCGGTAACGCATGAGGTCAGCAAAGTCCGCGCTCAACTGCCCGATGTGATTAAGTGGCAGCGGGAGCGCCTGATCGCCAAACTGGAAGATGCTGAGGTGCAGCTTGAAAATAATCGCCTTGAGCAGGAATTGGTGATGATGGCACAACGTGTCGATGTCGCAGAAGAGCTGGATCGTCTGGATGCGCACGTTAAAGAGACCTATAACATTCTGAAGAAAAAAGAGGCGGTAGGCCGTCGTCTTGACTTTATGATGCAGGAGTTCAACCGCGAGTCAAACACACTGGCTTCAAAATCCATTAATACAGAAATTACGAATTCAGCGATTGAGCTAAAAGTGTTGATTGAACAGATGCGAGAGCAGATTCAGAATATTGAGTAAATTCTCAATAACTATCATATAACTTCATAAAACCAGTAAAACCCGTAAGTTACGGGTTTTACTTTCTCACAAAGAATCATCCCTTCTCGCAAAATCTCTATCATTTGCTGTACCATCTAGTGTACCAACCACACTTCAAGCCGTTATTGTTTTGGTACAAGTAGGAAAAATGGGAAAGCTATCAGATATTCAAATAAAAACCTGGCTCAGGTCTCAGGAACGTTTTGAGGGGCGCTCTGACGGAAACGGATTGTACCTTTGCTACCGGAAAGAGTTCTCAATACCCAAATGGCGCTTTCGCTACAGCTACGGAGGCAAAGCCCGTGCGATGTGGATCGGTTCGTACGGGGATCTGTCCTTAGCAAAAGCTCGCGAACGGGCCAGAGAGCTATCGGCAAGAGTAGCTTTAGGCTATGACGTCGCCGGAGAGAAACAGGAGCGTAAAGCCTCTACGCTTGCCAAAATCGAGAAGGAGAAGAACGCTCGTCGTGTTTCTGACCTTGCGCTTGAGTACTACGAGAAACAAATTGTTGGACGCTGGAAACACCCCGATATTCTTCGCAGGCGCATTGAAAAAGATATCAAACCTCACATAGGCAACATAAAGGTTGAAGACGTTAAGCCTGGTGATATTGATAGAATGTTGCAGAGCATTGTTCAACGCGGCGCGCCAACTATCGCTAATGATGTGCTACGTTGGATAAAGCGCATATTTAACTATGGTATAAAACGTCATTATTTGAGTGTTAACCCAGCGGCAGCCTTTGATAACAATGATGCAGGTGGCCAGGAGAAATCAAGAGATCGTTTTCTTTCAGAAGAGGAAATTACGCTACTTTTTCGCGCGATGAAAATAGCTAAAGGATTTAGTCGTCAGAATGAAATCACTTTTAAATTACTTTTAATACTGTGCTGCAGAAAGATGGAATTATGTGCCGCGCGGTGGGAGGATTTCGATTTAAATGCTGGGATTTGGCACCTGAAAAACACAAAGAATGGAGATAATTTAGATATTCCGCTTTCATCATTAGCAATTAAATGGTTAAAAGAATTAAAAGACCTATCTCTAAATAGTGATTGGGTGCTTCCTGCAAGGAAAATACAAAACCGAATGATACCGCACATTGCAGAAAGCACGCTACCTGTAGCTCTTGCCAAACTCAAACCCCACATGGGAAATATAGAAAATTTCACGATCCATGACTTTCGTCGCACAGCTAGATCATACCTGGCTTCATTAGGGGTTGATCCTGTGGTTGCTGAGAGGTGCTTAAACCATCGCATTAAAGGTGTTGAAGGCATCTATAACCGACATCATTATTTCGATGAAAGAAAAATTGCTATGCAAAAGCTATCTGACTTTTTTGCTAAATTTGAGGAGAAATCATAATGGAATTTAGTTTTTCTAAAGGAAGTGCCATCGAGAGATTGGCCTACTATCCTCAGATTGAAATAAAAGAATTAGCAAGAGCATTGGCTAATCTTGACCCACATACCCGTAATGATGAACTCCCAGAAGATAAAATTGGTATTGTAAGTGCCTACTCCGATTATTTAGTTAGAGTACATAGGTATTTATTCAGCTTCCTAAAATCACAAGGAAAAACAAAAGAGTTGGATGTTTTTTATCCAAAACTCATTGCAACCAACTGCCCTATTGAATCAGGAATTCTTTTCGCATCATGCTTTAAACTTATTGAAGAAGGGATAACACCTAAAATCATCATAGAAAAATGCATTGAATCTTTAGTTAGCATTTATAAAAAGCATGGTGAATCAATTATTTTTCAGTGCGCAGGTACAGAGGGAGTTCTGGTTGCTAAAGATAAATCTCAAGACAGACGTGGTTTTCATAAAAAAGATGAGGAAAGCGCTTCTTTACATAAAATAATTGGACTTCTTGCTATTAACTTAGCACTCGAAAAATCTTCAAGCGGCTCTACAAAATGGATTAACAATTCTGGCACACCAACAATTGATCCTCTTTTTAAACTTCTGACTGCTTATGCCGATGCTAAAGGCATCAATAAAAAGGGCTTGGGTAAATCTTCATTTTATGAAAAATTAAAAATTTCACTTTCATCTGTACATGATGAGTGAAATTACAACTTTGATAATGCCAAATGTTGGTAAACAGCATGTAATAAGAAGTCGTGCAGTTTGCCTTCAATTGCCATTGATTACCATTTAGTTGCCTATAGTTGCCTATGATTGCCAAACAAAAATTCCCCTCGAAAATAAGCAGCAAATTAAAGCTGCATAAAACCGGATAAAAACACATAAAATCAAAAGCTTATGAGGAAAATTTAAATCATTGATTCTATTGATTTAATAAAATATTGAGATTAGTTGGAATTGATTTTTTTTGATGGAATTACTTTAATTACGATGGAATTCCTTTTTTAGTGGAACATATCATCCCACCTCCTTTAATCTCAGTGCATGTCATTTTTAATCAATGAGATAGGAGTTCCCTCATGAACCAAACACCTTATGGAAAAATCCCAGAAAACGGATTTATTAGGCAAAAACAACTTATGCCGTGTTTGCCTTTTTCTTCTGCGACGCTTTGGAGACGTATCGCTGCTGGAGAATTCCCTAAACCAATAAAAATTTCTGCGCGTATTACCGCCTGGAGAGTGGAGGAAGTAAAAGAATGGATCTGCAAACAATGCGCCCACTAACCAATATGCAGATCGCCAGCCTTCAACCTTTTGGCTCAACTCCACGTCGTTTGAGCTCATCCCTTGCAAGTTCTTTAAACCAGTTTGCAAGGGTGGTTTGGTCTTTAGCGGCTTCCTGGTCTAGTTGTTCTCGAAGTTCTGGATTGATGCGGATTTGGAAGGTCGGTGACTTTCCGCCTGTTTTTGGAGTGCGATCTTTAACCCTTGACATTGTACGTACCTTCTATTTTAATGATTGGTATAAGGTACGTACCTTATACAAACAAATGTCCGAAAACAAGCGGCTCTGCGAGGTACTCGCAATACCTCACAAAGCCTGACCATAATTAAACCAGAGGGTCTTTATATGGCTGCATCAAAGTCTACTTGGATATTTTGCGCAAGCAACAGTCAGACCGCAGAACACATTCAACTTTTAAGCACTTCCCGTCGCTGCAACGGAGGTCGTTATGCCTGATTATCCTCATCATGGTGAACGCTGGCAGCATTTGCAGGGCTGGACGGTAACGGTGATGCGCCTTTCCGCTGCGCCCTTATCCGTTGCGTGTGCTAACCCTGAATTCAGTCATGAGGTGCTCTACCGCTACGACATTGACGGGCAGGTCACCTCGGCCCCGCTGACGTGGTTCCTGGAGAGCTACACCCTAAAAGCAGCGTCACCGCGCAGCGATATGTCTGCTGTCGGCGGGCATGACGGGTTCAGCCCGCCTGACCTGCATCCGTCGGTGACGTTCAGCCGCTGGCGGGAGCCGGTGATGCGCCAGCCCGCTGAGCCGGACGACGGCCACTACTCAAACTACCTCTGACACGCAGCCAGCTTTAACGGAGTAAACCATGAATATTTCACACGGGCACAACGGTGCTCAGGGCATCCCCTTGCCTGAATCCGGCGTTTTCAGCGCCTTTGAATACGGCCTTCCTGCCGACGCCTTTGAGAAGCTCAACCGGGCCATGCACGCCTGCGACCTGCTCCAGCTGCTGCTGTCAGAGCATCCCGGCGATGCGGGTTCGGTGGCGGGCCACACCGTTCCCGGTATGGCGGCGGTGATGGAGTACCTGCGCGCCGACCTGACCGACGTCACCCGCTGCTGCGCGCTCATCGGGGAGGCTCACGCATGAAAAAGCCACAGGTTTCCGTCTTTCCGGCGGAGCTGACGACCGCCCTTTACCGCCGCGCCATAGCCGCCGCCTGGCGGGCAAAGCATCTGGCCGACACCGGCAGCGAAATGCGCGGTCCGCACCGCATGACGGTGGAGCGCATCGAGATGGCCATCGCCCTGTATCTGGAGGGCACGATGGTGAACGAGTACGGCGAGGCTCAGGGCGCGGCGGCGGCGCTGGCGCTGCTCACCGACATGGTGGAGCCGACGCTCCTGACCGCCCCGCCCGTGCTGACGGCGCGCGGGTGTGAGGTGATGGCCGGGCTGTACGCCACGCTTCCGGCGGCGTTTGAATCCTTCTGCGACACCGGCGCGTCGCTGTACCGCCATTAAGGGGGCGTTATGACAGTACAGTCAGTATCACACATCACGACGGCCGCGCGCGGCCGCTGGCCGGTGATTTTCCAGCAGCTCGGCATCAGCGTGCCGGACGGCGGCAGGCACGGCCCCTGCCCTGAATGCGGCGGTAAAGACCGCTTCCGTATGGATGACCTTGAGGGGCGCGGGACGTGGATTTGCAGCCAGTGCGGCCGGGGTGACGGGCTTGACCTGGTGAAGCTTGTCAAAGACAAAGGCGTGAAGGCGGCCGCGCAGGCGGTGGCAGAGGTGCTGGATTTGCGCGAGGTGCAGGCCGTGCCGGTTAAGCCTGCCAGAGAAAAAGCCCCGAAACGCGACATGGCGCCGGTCATTGACGCGCTGGTGAAGGCCGGCCGCAGCGGCGAAAGCGCCTATCTTGCAGGCAAAGGCTTTGCCGGTTATCCGGCCTGCCTCACCGGCAGCGCACAGCGCATCAGCGGCATGGCCTTTCCGGCGGGTTCCCTGCTGCTGCCGCTGACCACAGTGGACGGCAAGGTGACCGGCGCGCAGCTGATTGCCCCCACGGGAGAGAAAAGCCTGCTGCCGGGCAGCGTCATGAAGGGCGCATTCGTGGCGCTCAGCCCCCTGCCGTCAGAGCCGCCGGTGCAGACGGTCATCACGGAGGGCTACGCCACGGCGCTGACGGTGAGCCAGCTCACCGCCGGTTGCGTGGTGGCGGCCGTCTCGGCGGGCAACCTGCCGAACGTGGCGCAGGCGCTGCGGGCGCGCTGGCCGGAGGTGAAAATCGTCATTGCCGGTGACAACGACTTTCAGGACGGCGGCGAAAACCCCGGTAAGGCGTTCGCGGAAAAGGCGGCCAGAGCGGTCGGCGGCTGGGTGAGCCTGCCGCCGGGTGAGATAAAGGCCGACTGGAACGACTTTCACCGTGAGCACGGCGTGACACGCGCCCGTGAAGCCTTCCGTAACGGTCTGGTGCTGTGCGGTGAGGGCCGCACGCAGCTGCCGCACGGGTTCCGGCTGACGCAGGAGTATCTCTGGTACGAAAAGCAGGTGCAGCGCAACGGCGAAACCGAAATCCAGAACGTGAAAATCTGCAACCCGCTGCGCGTCACGGCCATTACCTGCGACGCCGACGGCGGCAACTTCGGCCGCCTGCTGGAGTGGGAGGACACCTGGGGCGAGCGCAGGCGCTGGGCAATGCCGATGGAGATGCTGAGCGGCAGCGGTGAGGAGCTGCGCCGCGTGCTGCTGGTCAACGGCCTGTCGTACATCAGCACCACCGGCGAGGCCCGCGCGCGCCTGATGGAGTACATCTCGCTGTGCAAGCCGGAGCGCCGGGTAACCTGCGTGAGCCGCACCGGCTGGCACGGGCAGGTTTACGTGCTCCAGGACGAGGTGAGCGGCGACGGCGCGGACGGCGTCATTCTCCAGACCACCTCCGTGCAGGGCCGCGACTTCCGCGTGTCCGGCACCGTGGAGGAGTGGCGCGAGCACGTAGCGCGCTTCTGCACCGGCAATTCCCGCGTGGCGTTTGCGGTCAGCCTGGCCTTTGCCGCCCCGCTGCTGCGGCTGGTCGGGATGGACGGCGGCGGCTATCACCTCAAGGGCGAATCCACGGACGGCAAGACCACCACCATGAAGGCGGCCACCTCGGTGTGCGGCGGGCCGGACTACTGGCAGACCTGGCGCGCCACCGGCAACGCGCTGGAGGGCTGCGCCAGCCGACGCAACGACGCCGCCATGATGCTCGACGAAATCCGCGAGGTGGACGGCCGCGAGGCGGGCAACATCGCCTACATGCTGGCAAACGGCCAGGGCAAGGGCCGCGCCGGAACGGACGGGGAGCTGCGCACCCGGAAACAGTGGCGGCTGCTGTTTTTCTCCACCGGCGAGCTGTCGCTGACCGAGCACGCCGCAAAGGCGGGTGAACGTACGTTTGCCGGGATGGAGGTGAGGATGATCCAGATACCCAGCGACTCCGGGAAGTTTGGCGTGTTTGAGGAGCTGCACGGCTTCGACAGCGGAAAGGCGCTGGCCGAACACCTGGAGTGGGCGACCTCCAGCTACTACGGCGCGCCGTTCCGCGAGTGGCTCAGGGCGCTGACCGCCGACCTCAGCGGGCTGACGGCGCAGGCCAAGGCGCTGATGAAGGAGTACACCGCCGCCCTGACGCCACAGGATGCGGGCAATCAGGTGGGCCGCGCGGTAAACCGCTTTGCCCTGGTGGCAATGGCAGGCGAGCTGGCAACCCGGCTCGGCATCACAGGCTGGCAGGAGGGGGAAGCGCTGCGCGCAACCCGCGTGTGCCTGAATGCCTGGCTGAAAGACCGCGGCCACACGGCCAATCAGGAAGACATCGCGGCGCTGGAGCAGGTGCGCAGCTTCTTCACGGCCAATCAGTACAGCCGCTTTGCCGACTGGCACGACGAGCGCAACCGCCCCGGCAACATGGTGGGCTGGCGCAGGGTGGAAAAAGGCAATACCGCGCAGGGTACCGAGGCGGCCACGACGTTTTACGTCATGCCGTCCGGGTGGAAGGAAATCTGCAGGGGGTTTGACCCGCGCAAGGTGGCGCGTCTCTGCGCCGACCGGGGCTACCTGGTGGCCTCTGCCGACGGCAAGCTGCAGACCAGTATCCGCCCGCCAGAGATGAACGTGCGCAGGCTGTACGTCTTCAACAGCGAGGTGCCGGGCTGATGCAGAGGCCTTTGCGTGAGTCTTATTTTTAGAGGGTAACAGGTGTAACGGGTGTAACAGCCGCATGCAGTAAGGCGTGAGCCTGTTACACCTCGTTTTCGGATGAGGTGTAACAGGTGTAACGCACCCGCCTGCGCTGTTACACCGTGTTACCCGTCGTGTTACACCGGAAGAATAAGAAAAAATGTTTTTAATTCATCGCTGTAACACCTGTTACCCGTGTTACACCGAAAACAGAAGGTAAGTCAGCCAGCCGCCCTTTTCTGGCAGGCGTTGTGTAAGGCACGGCACACGGCCTGCACATGGCTCACCTGTGCCAGCCCCGGCACAATTGACTTACTGAAAACGACCACACAGGAAGCCGACATGACCGACACTGCTTTATCCCTTCCCGCCGCCACGCAGGCCGCGCTTGATAAGGTCAGCACCGCAAAGGCGGTATGGCTTGAGGCCCGCCGCGTGCAGGCCGCCGCCGCTGAAAATGCCGAAACCATCCGCCAGCGCCGGGCGGAAACCGAAGCCACCGCAAACGCGCAGAACGACGAGTGGCGCGCCCTGTTCCGCGACAGCAGCGGAGCCATGACGCCGGAAATGCGCGCGCTGCGCACCGAAATCGCGCTGAACCGCGAGACGCTGGAGGAGTTCGACGCGCTGCTGGCCTCCCACGCCGAAGAAACGGCCCGCCTGCCGTTCGAGACGGCCGACCGGGCGCAGGAGTACATCAGCGCCCACAACAGCCTGGTGGAGCTGCGCGCCATGCAGCTCTGGCAGGACTTCATGTGTGACCACGGCCAGCCGCTGATTCAGACGCTGAGCCTCCTGCACATCACGCTGGGCCGTCAGGCCTCGATGGTCACCGGCGTGGTGGACTCCGTGAACGACCCCGACAGCGTGCTGAAGAACTTCATCAGGCGTCACATCACTGAACCGGCCGTTTCCGGTGAGGCCATGCCCGACAGCGACCCGGTGTTCCGCCTGTGCGGCGTGACCCCCGACGCCACCGCCAGGGCTGATGCGGGCCGCACCCTGTCACCGGCCGCCCGTCACAAGGCCAGAATCCGCCTGGAGTCAAAACAGAAGGAAAGCCGCTGATGGCCCTGAAATGTCCCGAATGCGGTCAGGTGGCCCACACCCGCACCAGCGCCTACGAGGCACCGTCCGTCAAGCGCACCTGGTATCAGTGCCAGAACCTTGACTGCTCCTGCACGTTCACCGCGCTGGAGAGCGTCGAGAAAATCATCATGAAGCCCAACAGGCCCGTGGCGGCAGAGCCGGAGCCGGAAAGTGATGCGCCGGTACGCCAGCCGCAGACGCTGGGCCGCTACGGCTCCGCCTGCACCCGTAAAGACCGCCACGCACAGCCCTGACAGAGAGAAAAAGACATGACACAGAAGCAGATGACCGACGAAGAGATTAAGGCAACCGGCCAGTACGTGGGCCAGCTTGTGGCACGGAGTCAGAAGCCGCTTAAGGATGCGGGCTGGCTCATGAAGCTGCCCGAAGATGAGTTAGCAGAACAGAGCGCCGCGCTGGCGAAAAGCCTTCCGGCTGGCTGGCTGCCCCGTATTCAGGAACTCCAGAAAAAAATGATGGAATGGCTGGAGGCCAAAAAGGCCGAAGCCGCCGCCAGGGAGAGCGTTGAGGCGCTGCGCCAGAGCCAGGCACAGACGGAGCAGGCAGGCCAGGACAACCGTGCGCGCTTCCGTGAGCTGCTGGAGCAGAACGGCGGCACCGTCACGCCGGAGATGAAGGCGCTGCGTGCGGAGTACCTGGAGCAGCAGGAAACGGCGACCGAGCTGGCCGGACTGATTACCCAGAGGGAAAAGCAGCTGCCGGGGCTGGCCGACGTGACCGGGCAAAAGGCCCACGCTTACATCACCTGCCATGAGCGCATCATGGACGAGCGCATTGATGCGCTCATTGATGAATTCTTTATCTTCCACGCCATTGAGCTGACCAGCCTGCTCAGAATGAAGTACAGCCAGTTTGAGCGCGATGGCTCACCCCATGCGCCGGGTGTACTTGAAGGGGCAAACGACGCGGACACGCTCTACCGTGGCTTTATCATGAATCTGATGCTGAGCTGGACAAATACAAAGCTGCCGCTGATGTTCCGTGATGATGTTATCAGCCTTGCAGGCCCGTACCCCTTCAGGGGTGCCGGAACTGACCGGCGTAAGCGCAGGCGGTTCCCCGGCCAGAAATAAAAAGCCCCTCAGCCCGGCACCTGCCGGGCTTTTTTACGCCTGCTGCGTGAGTGCATGTCTATGCTGCATGAAATCGCATGAGTCTCAGGCACCCAAAAGCGGCAGCAAAGGCCAGCAGCGGCGCTGCCCGGAGCCACTCATGCAGGTGCATGAAAACCGTTACACGAAGTGCGCAGGCGTGGCGGGGCTACGAGCGCGCGCATAAGGTAAAGCTTAAGCTAAGCCGAAATTTTCAAGACCAACCCAAAAAAAGTTATTGGTTTGATATCACACAGTAAAAGCAACACTTTCAACATCATTTTTTCAACCGATACAGGCATGCGGTCACATTTTTTTTATCTAACACTAAAGATTTTATGAACATTGGCGAGTATAAATAGTAAGTATATGTAAGCTGCATGGGGTTGAAGGTTGGCTGCCTAAGTCGAGTTGCACACAGCGAGCTATCGTTTTAGGCATTTAGTTCCATAGTGAGATTACTTGCTAAACGGTGCATAAAGAAATAACCGGCTTAAATAGCATCTTAGGTAGTGTAGATTCAAAATCCATTTAAGGAAAAAATATGGTCGGCTCAGGCGGAATAACTAAAATAGCTGAAATGATATGTGGGGATGAGCCTTTTAACTACTTCCCTTATAGATCTTCGTACAAACTCACGCAATTCTTCAATAATTTAGGCCTACCTTATAAACATGATGGTAGTACCAGAAGAATCTGGGTGACCGAAATACTTAAGAAAATGAACGACATTCCAAGTGATGACACACGTCTACCTTCTAAAGAGCTAATTAAAATAATGGAAGAATTGTTAGATCCTGGGCATTTTTTATTTGATCCTAACCTCGACCATGACAAAGCTGTAAACTCTTTAAAAGAATGTATAGAAATATATGGGCTAACAGTAAGTTTAGATAAAAAAAGAAGAGCTTCGATTATTATAAACCATGAAGAAAGTGAGAACTCTTTTGAAATCGACACAAATTACCCGTTAAACCCTACTGTTTTCAAAAAACCAAAAAAAGAAATAAACCAAAAACAAATATCAGTCATGATGCCATTCGGGCACAATTTTAATGGGACATATGCAGCCATAAAAAAAGCCACTGATTACATGAAGTTAGATTGCTACAGGGCTGATGATTTGTGGGTGAACTCTACATTCATACAAGATATTTTTGATTTAATTTACACATCCAAGATTGTAATTGTTGATTTTACAGGAAGAAACGCAAATGTGATGTATGAAACAGGAATAGCCCATACTTTAGGTAAAATCGTAATTCCTATAACTCAATCATTAGAAGATATCCCTTCAGACTTAGGGCATCACAGGGCATTAAAATATCTACCAAATCAAGAAGGCCTTAAGGATTTAAGCAGAGGACTTTATAAAAGAGTCTCATCACTATTAAATCCTTAACAATCACCTTATAAAGAGATTAACTATGAAACTTATTCAAAGACTAGGCGATAATGCAGAAGGTAATTCTGAGCTGGTAATTGGCTTGGTCGGAGCAGTTGGTACAGATCTAGACAATGTAATAACAACGATAAAAGATAGATTAACTGCATTTCGATATAAGACAGATGAAATAAGAATATCAAAAGACATAATATCACTACTTCGCGATACAAAATCAAGTAGTAGCTATGAAAGGATAGAAGCTCTAATGACTGAGGGAAATTACCTCAGAAAATTAAGTGGAGACAACGCAATATTATCTCGCATCGCGGCAGCGACAATCTTTAGCAAAAGAAAAAACATGCAAGGCGGTGAAAAATGGGAAAAAGAGCCATCACCACGCAAAGCATATATTATAAGTTCATTAAAACATCCCGAAGAAGTAAAAATGCTTCGAGAAATCTATACTAATGGATTTTTCCTTATTGGTGTATATGCAGATGAAAAGAGAAGAAAAGAATTTCTAATAAATAATAAAACCATGGAAGAATGGCAGGCTAAAAAACTTATTGAACGTGACTCTGAAGAATTACATTCCTATGGACAACACACACGAGACACATATGAATTATCTGACTTCTTTATTAATTACACAGGTAACATAGATCGTGTAAACAAGGATATTTGGAGGGTATTGGATCTAATTTTCGGAAGCCCTTATATTACTCCAACATTTGATGAATATGCGATGTTTATGGCTTTTTCTGCTTCCTTAAGATCGGCAGATTTATCAAGGCAAGTAGGAGCCGTTCTAACGAAGAATAAAAACATTATTTCAACTGGTGCTAACGATGTTCCCAGTTATGGAGGAGGGTTATATTGGCCCGACTATGAAAATGATATCATTCAAGATGTTGAAAACGGTAGAGATTATAAACGCGGCAGCGACTCCAATGTAATTGAGCGAAAAGAAATTATAGATGACATAATTCATAATTTTGACCCTGAAAAAGCTGAGGAATTAAGAAAAGCTCTTGAGGGGAGTAGAATAAAATATATTACTGAATATGGCCGAGTTGTACATGCAGAAATGGAAGCATTACTCTCTTGCGCTAGAAGTCACACCAGCGCACAAAATGGTGTCCTTTACTGTACCACATTCCCATGCCATAACTGTGCTAAACATATAGTAGCCAGTGGTATTAAAAGAGTTGTATACGTCGAGCCTTATCCTAAAAGTAAAGCATTCGATTTTCATCCAGATTCAATCTCAACTCCTTCAACTCAGGATGATGACAAGGTTATCTTTGAGCCCTTTGTAGGTGTAGGGCCAAGATGTTTTTTTAACCTATTCTCAATAAATCTTGGTATAGGCTATAAAGTTAAGAGAAAAGATAAAGATGGGAAGGTCATAGAATGGGACAGAAAAAACGGGAAACTGCGTATGCAGATGCTTCCTTCGTCATATCTTGAAAGAGAGGCGATTTCTGTTAGTATCGTAGAAAAACTCACAGAGAGGTTACAAAGTGAATGACAAAGAAGAATTTTTTGCCTTTCTTAAACAGGCAAGCGCTACAGTTGATAAATGGCCAGCATGGAAAAAAAGTGGACTGAATGCGCCTGAAGCCGCATCACGTATTGAAGAAAATGTTAAGCAATACTTAACTCAGCCTCAAAACGCTGTAAGCGCAATGATACAAAAATAAATCAAATCACGAGAGGAGCAGAATCACTATTCTACTCCTCTTTTTTTTGTACCAAATTTTGTACCATAAATAAATAAATTATAAAAAATATAAAATAAAACATAGAGTTAAAATTAAAATGCAATTTCAGATTCAAAATATTGAGTAATCAGGCTATCTGTCGTCATTTGGCAACCTTACCAGAAAAAGTCCGCGTAGATGCGGACTTCTTTTATTTTTTCAGCCATTAAACAGGTGTATAACAATAATCGCTTGATTCGGTTAACGTTGTCAGTCTTTATTGAAATTAGACCGTTTTATAAGGATGGAAAAATTTCCAGTCAGATGATGCCAGGCATTTTTTAACAAAACTACCGAGGCGTTGGTTTTTCTATAGCTGGTTTAAATATTTCACTTTGAAAAAAATAGCAGGCTATATATCTACCCGTTTTCCCCCTCTCCGTCACAGCCTGCTCAGGCAAAGAAAAGATCCAGTCCGTTAAAAAAATAACCGTGCCACTATTTCAGGCGATGCGTGGACGTCTTTCTCAAATCGCGGCGTGATCACAATTGTGAATAAAATAACAACAGAAAGGAAACAAATACATCTGTTCGACTAAAGTTTTAATAAGGATTGCCGTTATTTAAGTAACCCCCACCTGAGATCGCCATTATGAAAAAATCAGCCGTTTTACTCGCATTACTCATGCTATCACCCCTTTCATTTGCCACAAGTGGACAAATTAACTTCAGGGGCGCTATTGTCGAAAGTCCTTGCGACACGCTGATTGCGCCCAACCAGATACAGCAAAGCTGCACACGAGGAGGAAAGACCGTTATTAATAAGGTCAGTCTGAACAATGCCCAGCAACCCATGCCTTATAAACTTGGCACGGTGCAGGTCAGGCAAACTGGTAACGTTAAAATGATGACGGTCAGCTACAATTAACGCTGCTTTATCGTTATTTTAATGGGTACGGCTTATCGGCTAAACCCGCCTCTGGATAAGGTCAAATAACATGATTAGGACAGGATGCCTCTCATAAGGTGAGATGACTGGCGCAGAAGCGATTGTCATCTCCGTTATTTTACCTTTTACCAATGACAGCCAAATTCCTGTTCAATTTTTCAACTTTCGCCATAATGGAATGTAAGTTTTTCGAAAAGAGTACATTTTTTTATTGCAGAACCGTCCTGATTTTTATTGCTCTCTTTGCATCGCCTGTTAAAAGCATAAAAATACAATCTGTTGTTTTATAGATAATTTAAATAAAAAAAGCGCTATCTTTCTTCTGATTATGACGCTGTCAATCCCTCATTTTATTCCTCGCTGTAACTGACGCTCCCTGTGCTTTAAGGCACTTTTTGATAAAGTGTGGGTCGTAGTCAGTACAGCTGTACCGCTTGAGAACTTAAGGAATGGGTCTTTTTGCGCTACATCCATTACTTCCTTAAGGTTCATAATGAAAAACACCAGGCAGTTTAGTCGTTCCCTTTTACATCCCCGCTATTGGTTTACGTGGTTTGGTCTTGGCATTCTTTGGCTGTTGGTTCAACTCCCCTATCCTGTGCTGATGCGACTTGGCGCAGGTGCCGGCCGGCTTTCCCGCCATTTTCTTCAGCGCAGAGAGCGCATTACGCGCCGTAATATTGAACTCTGCTTTCCGGATATCAGTGACGAAGATAAAGAAATCATGATTGCGGGAAATTTTGCCTCTCTCGGCATGGCACTGATGGAAACGGGTATCGCCTGGTTCTGGCCAGACCATGCCGTTAAACGTCTGTTCAACGTCTCGGGCCTGTCAAACCTCTACTCAGCCCAGAATGAGCGTCGTGGTGTAATGCTCATCGGCATCCATTTCATGTCGCTGGAGCTGGGTGGTCGCATCAGCGGGTTGTGTCAGCCGATGATGGCAATGTACCGTCCCCATAATAACCACGCGATGGAGTACGTACAGACCAGAGGCCGTATGCGTTCGAATAAAGCGATGATTGACCGTCGCGATCTGAGAGGGATGGTGCAGGCGCTGAAACAAGGTGAATCTGTCTGGTTTGCGCCAGACCAGGATTACGGTCCCAAAGGCAGTACGTTTGCCCCCTTGTTTGCTGTAGAAAAAGCCGCGACGACCAACGGTACCTATGTGTTGTTCCGGTTGGCTAAGCCCGCTATGGTTCCAATTATGCTGATTCGTAATCCTGGCAATGATGGCTATAAGCTGATTATTGAACCGATTCTGGAAAATTACCCGCATGCGGATGAAGCTGCAGCCGCGGCTTATATGAATAAAGTGATTGAGAACCAAATCATGCGAGCGCCTGAGCAATACCTTTGGCTACATCGCCGCTTCAAAACGCGTCCGCCTGGCGAAGCCTCTCTTTACGTATAGACAGACATAAAGCAGGTTTCGGCCTGCTTTTTCGTGTGACAGACCTCTCTGTTAATTTGGAGGCTTCCTTCTGACGGCCTGTTTTCATTGTTACCGCGATAATCCTGCCTCCCTGCCACGGGCTCTGTTCGCCTTCTTAGCCCGAACTCAGATCCAGCCTGAGCCATAAATCGTACGCATTACAAATATTTTCGCAGTCAACATGCATTAGCATGTATATCGGGTCTGAATGCTTACCCCTCGGTTATTATTTGCCCTTGCTTAAGCATGCTGTATGGGAAAAATCCTGGAGAGTGACGGGCGAACCCGTGTATGTACGGCTTATTTAACGTTTTTTTATTTTTTTCATGTATTGCTTCAGTTTCCAGACTTAACGAAAAAACAAAAAAACAGAACGCTGTGATAAGGCCTGTGCAAATAATGCTGTAAATGATGAATATTATTTCCTTAGTCAAATCACATATCAGATTTTCCTTATGATGTTAACTTTCATAAAACGCGCTATAAATCATCTGCACACAGCAAAGCTATTCAAAACATAACAGCATGATATTTCCGTCGAACATTATTTCCGCCGGAAATTTAAGCAATTAAAAATGAACGGATAATAATAATGACAACAGGGGAAATTCATCACCAGGGGAACGTTTATTATTAGCAGTATGCTTTAACACACAGCTCATTATAAAGATAAAAATTTACTTTATTAAATTATAGTAATGCCAGCGCGGTCCTGATGAATACTCATCGGCGCAGCGCCCTACTACTCTGCCCGGCGAGAAAAAAATGACAACACGAAAAATAAATCTGGAAAACGTCAAGTGGCCTTTTCTTTCATCGGTCAAAATGCTGAGTATGGGTGTGTTACAACTTTCAGTATTGGGAAAAGTCCTGCAGGCCGATACCTATAATCTGCTGGCGGTCGTCATTACAGGCTTAATGGTTATTGACACACTGGCCGATCGTGGTTTTTCCAATACGTTGATTCGATATGCACCGCTGCCAGTAAAAACGCTGTCCGTGCTTTACTGGGGCAATATATTCATGGGCCTGGTCATTTTTTCTGCCCTTTTTACTTGCGGTCTTATGCTTGAACATATGTTTGGGCTACCCGAGGTGGCCAGGATTGTTGAAATCGCATCGGTCATCTTTATTATTATTCCTCAGGGCCAGTCTTATCGCGCCCTGATGCAGCGTGAAAAGCAATTCTCTGATATCGCTTTTTGCGAGATCGCCTCTGTATTTGTCGGCCTGATCATTACACTATTGACCCTATGGCTGGCGCCTTCCGTTTTATGTGCTTTATGGGGCTATCTGGCAATGGCATCAGTGAGAATGCTGACGTATTGCTTTTATGGTCGTAAATGGTTTCGACCCGACTATGACTTCAACCTGAAAGCGTTCTTTCAGCTTCATATGAAGCACTGACAAACCGCTATTGGCTGGAATCAGCCCGACGGTAAAAGCAGGAAAACGTGCTGTTAACCGGTACGTTTTCCTCAATAAAACCCACCACTTTTCATTTCAGACACCTTCTGTGTGCGTTGTTGTCCTCTTTATCCTTATTCTCACCTTACTTCCCCCCGCATTTAGCCCACGGACAGGTCCCCATGCTCTGCTTTGCGTGGTTTGCTTTCTCTGTCTGTCACCACATAATGTCGCCGACGGGCAAGGGTTCAACGTTGTAAACAGGCTGGCGTCATATCGGCGAAAAATTCGCATCACGACGTTTTTTAATTCGTCTCCGTGTAAAAACCGATACAGCCTTTTGATAATAAAGGCATTACTCTTGCCCGCATAATTTTTACTAATACTTTAACTCTTAATAACAGAAAAACTCAGTCGCGCCGTTTTTGTCAGTGGCGTAGCCTTGCCGCCGTCTTCCTGGAGCCTGCTATGTTACTTACTGTTCTTTATATTATTGGGATCACCGCCGAGGCGATGACAGGTGCGCTTGCCGCAGGTCGCCGTAAAATGGATCTGTTCGGCGTCATTATCATTGCTTCCGTTACCGCGATAGGCGGAGGCTCCGTGCGCGATATATTGCTGGGGCACTATCCGCTTGGCTGGGTCAAACATCCTGAGTACATCATGATCGTGGCCGCTGCCGCTGTAGTAACGACTTTTTTGGCACCGCTAATGACGCACCTGCGCAAAGTGTTTCTGGTATTGGATGCGCTGGGCCTGGTGGTATTTTCGATTATTGGCGCGCAGGTGGCACTGGACTCAGGCCACGCCATGATCATCGCCGCAATCAGCGCCGTGATCACAGGCGTCTTTGGCGGCGTTTTACGCGATATGTTTTGTAACCGCATCCCACTGGTGTTCCAAAAAGAGCTGTACGCCGGCATCGCTTTTGCAGCGGGCTGGATGTATATCCTGCTCCTGAAAACGCCGCTGCCGCATGAAGCAGTGGTGATTATCACCTTACTCTTCGGCTTCTTTGCGCGTCTGCTGGCGCTGAGATTCCGTCTCGGGCTGCCCATCTTCAATTACCCTCATCCTGAGCACTGATGAAGAAGGAATGCCCTGCTGCTGCAAAAAGTGGATTAACGCTCTGAGCCCGGCATCCTGAAACTGCGACGTAATCTGCTCTGCCCGGCGTGCGCCAACGCCCGGCAGAGATTGCCAGGCCTGTTTATCACGGGCAAGAATGCTTTCCCAGTCGCCGTCGGCCAATGACAGTAGCGCCTTTTGTGGCAACGCCACACCTAACGCGCTAACCCAGCGGCGCAAAGGCTGTTGACGGGTCAAACTGAATTGATGCCAGATTTGCTGCGCTCTTTCGGGTGAAATACTCGCTGCTGTCGCGATCTGTTCGGGGGTTAAGGCCAGCCACGCAAACAGATGTGTAATCAAACCCGTTTCCAGTAACCGTTGCCAGGTGCTGCGTTGCACGCCCGCAATATTCAGCACCGATTTTTGACTCAACCAACTCAGGCGCGCCAGTAACTGACGATGGCACTGCGGTGCTAAAACATAACAACTCAGCGACGTGAAACGATCCGTCTGAGGCGGCTCAGGATAGTCACGTTGCGCAACGCGCCAGATAACGCGATCCAGACGTGGAATGCCTTGGCCGGCAAGGCTGACCGTCACCTGGTCGCCCGCAATAATGTCCCGCTCTCGCCAGCGTTTTAGTGAGCCGATGCTGACTCGCCTGACGATTTTGTCATCCAGTTGAACGGGTTGCAGGTTGAGTACGACCGCGATTTTTCCCGTTCGCCCGATTGAGAAATCAACGGAACGGACCTCAGTGCTGACCTCAGGAGGCGGGTATTTCCAGGCGACAGCCCACTCGCCTTCACCGGGCCGCCAGTGTTTGCCTGCAGGCCGGGCCGTCTGATGCACAACAATGCCATCGGTTACAAAAGGCAGTGGCGCGTGAAACCAGCGCTCGCGCCATTCAGCCGCGTCCTCTTCATCCTGAACAGGCTGACTCCATTGACGGGCAAGGCTAAACCCCCAATCCGATAAACGCGTCAGTCTTTCCCGCATGGCATCAGGTCCGTCAGGCCATCCCCAGATAAAAATGCCCAGTTGTGTCAAAAGCGGTGTGGCGTCATTACGCAACATTGCGCCTGCGACCAGAGCCCTGGCATTCTTCCCGCCGTCAACCGCCTGGTGATGACCGGTCATCTGCAAAAAGAGTTCGCCCTGTAAAACCACGCTCTCTTCATCGCTGTCAATCTCCAGCGGAATAGCAGGGATCAGCCTGGCTTTTTCGACCCACTCCTCACCGTGTAAGCCGTCGCCACGACTGATGAATGACACCAGTTTCCCGTGCCGATAGACCAGCGAAACGGCCACGCCATCGACTTTGGGCTGCACCCAGAGATCCCGGCGTGGCTGCATCCAATAGCCTAAAGCACGCTTATCCCAAACCTTTTTGACACCAGTATGCGCAACGGGATGCCAGCGCGTGCCATCGTTGGGCAATACCGGTACATCCTCTTTCTCACCCGTCCTGAAGCAGCGTTGCCAGTGATTGAGCCGCGTCTGCAGGCTATCGTAGTCGGCATCGGCCACGGGTGAATGGCCTTGCTGATAATACGCCGCGTCCCACTGCCGGAGCTGTTGTTGTAAATGGTCAATCTCCTTTGCCGCTCGACCCGGCGTCCAGGTCGGGCACAGCGCCCCAAACGCGGAAAATGTGCTGGCTGTTATGAGCAGCCCGGCGGCTAAGCATCCTTTCATCCCTGACCTCCTGATGTTTAGGATATTCAACCGCCAAAACAGCCGGTTCAGCCAGCCCCGCTTCCCGGTTCTGGAACGCCTCCTGGAAATTGAATACGTCTTTACAGCCTGCGAAACAGTGGTTGCGGCGCACCCCGCATAAACTTTTCGTGATGAGGGCGGTGCAAACGCTGCGTGGCGCGGGGAAGCCGTGTATACTGTGCAGGAAATCGACTCCGCAATTAATCAATTCAAGAACATCATGGCCCAAGGTACGCTCTATATTGTTTCTGCTCCTAGCGGCGCAGGAAAATCCAGCCTTATTCAGGCACTGTTAAAAACGCAGCCGCTGTACGATACGCAAGTGTCTGTTTCGCACACCACTCGCGGCATGCGCCCCGGTGAAGCGCACGGTGAGCATTACTTCTTTGTGCAAAAGCATGAGTTTGAAAAAATGATTGCGGAAGATGCTTTCCTTGAACACGCGAAAGTTTTCGATAACTACTACGGCACGTCGCGCAAGGCGATCGAACAGGTGCTGGCAACCGGCGTCGATGTTTTCCTTGATATTGACTGGCAGGGCGCACAGCAAATTCGCGCTAAAATGCCCGACGCGCGCAGTATATTTGTCTTGCCTCCTTCTAAAGAAGAGCTGGATCGTCGCCTGCGCGGCCGCGGTCAGGACAGCGAAGAGGTGATTGCCCGTCGTATGGCACAAGCCGTGGCCGAAATGAGCCACTATGGCGAATACGATTATTTAATTGTGAATGATGATTTTGATCTGGCCTTATCCGATCTGAAGACCATTATTCGTGCAGAACGTCTGCGCATGGCCCGCCAGAAAGCGCGCCATGATGCTTTAATCAGCAAACTGTTGGCAGTCTGAACCCAGTTTCAGTATGATGCCGAGTCATTTCTTCATCTGTGGAGTAGCACACCTATGGCACGCGTAACCGTTCAGGACGCAGTAGAAAAAGTTGGTAATCGTTTTGACCTGGTGTTGGTCGCTGCACGTCGTGCACGTCAGATGCAGGTAGGCGGCAAAGATCCGCTGGTTCCGGAAGAGAACGATAAACCGACCGTTATCGCATTGCGCGAAATCGAAGAAGGTCTGGTCACCAATCAGATTTTAGATGTGCGTGATCGTCAGGAGCAGCAAGAGCAGGAAGCCGCTGAGTTACAGGCCGTTACCGCTATCGCTGAAGGTCGTCGTTAACCGCGAACTGCAGGTCAACCTTGTATCTGTTTGAAAGTCTCAATCAACTGATTGAACAATACTTGCCTGAGGACCAGATCAAGCGCCTCAAGCAAGCCTATCTCGTATCACGTGATGCCCACGAGGGACAGACACGCTCCAGCGGTGAGCCTTACATTACCCATCCTGTTGCGGTGGCGTGCATTCTGGCGGAAATGAAGCTCGACCATGAAACCCTCATGGCCGCGCTTTTGCACGACGTTATTGAAGATACGCCAGCGACCTATCAGGACATGGAACAACTGTTTGGCAAAAGCGTAGCTGAACTGGTTGAAGGCGTTTCGAAGCTGGATAAGCTGAAATTCCGTGATAAAAAAGAGGCGCAGGCAGAAAACTTCCGCAAGATGATTATGGCGATGGTGCAGGACATCCGCGTTATTCTCATCAAGCTGGCTGACCGCACCCACAACATGCGTACGCTCGGGTCCTTACGCCCTGATAAACGTCGTCGCATCGCGCTGGAAACGCTGGAAATATACAGCCCACTGGCGCACCGCCTGGGTATTCATCACCTTAAAACGGAACTGGAAGAGCTGGGTTTTGAAGCGCTCTATCCGAACCGTTTTCGGGTAATTAAAGAGGTCGTGAAAGCGGCCCGCGGCAACCGTAAAGAGATGATTCAAAAAATCCTCTCTGAAATCGACGGCCGTTTGCAGGAAGCCGGTATTCCCTGCCGGGTAAGTGGTCGCGAAAAGCACCTTTACTCGATTTACCGCAAAATGACGCTGAAAGAGCAGCGTTTTCACTCGATCATGGATATCTATGCCTTTCGCGTCATCGTGAAAGATCTGGATACCTGTTATCGCGTACTGGGCCAGATGCACAGCTTATATAAGCCGCGTCCGGGCCGGGTCAAAGATTACATTGCTATCCCCAAGGCTAATGGCTATCAATCGCTGCATACCTCTATGATCGGGCCGCATGGCGTGCCGGTTGAGGTGCAAATCCGTACCGAAGATATGGATCAGATGGCCGAAATGGGGGTGGCGGCACACTGGGCCTATAAACAGGCCGGTGAAAGCGGCACAACCGCGCAGGTGCGTGCGCAACGCTGGCTGCAAAGCCTGCTGGAGCTGCAACAAAGTGCCGGTAGCTCATTTGAATTCATCGAAAGCGTCAAATCCGATCTCTTCCCGGATGAAATCTATGTCTTTACACCGGAAGGCCGCATCGTCGAGCTGCCAACCGGGGCAACGCCTGTCGATTTTGCCTACGCGGTCCATACCGATATCGGTCATGCCTGCGTTGGCGCGCGCGTTGATCGCCAGCCTTATCCGCTGTCGCAGCCGCTTACCAGCGGCCAGACCATCGAGATCATCACAGCGCCTGGTGCGCGTCCTAACGCGGCCTGGCTCAACTTTGTCGTCAGTTCCAAAGCCCGCGCGAAGATTCGTCAGTTGCTGAAAAACCTGAAGCGCGAAGACTCGGTAAATCTGGGGCGTCGCCTGCTCAGCCATGCGTTGGGTGGCAGTCGTAAACTGGCGGAGGTGCCAGCCGAAAACATCAAGCAGGAGCTTGATCGGATGAAGCTGACCTCACTGGACGATCTGTTAGCCGAAATCGGCCTGGGTAATGCCATGAGCGTGGTCGTCGCCAAGAACCTGTTGCAGACCGACACCAGCGCGCTCAACAACAAAAAACAAGGCAAGCTGCCGATTAAAGGGGCAGACGGCGTCCTCATTACCTTTGCAAAATGCTGCCGCCCCATTCCAGGCGATCCTATCGTTGCCCACGTCAGCCCGGGCAAGGGCCTGGTCGTTCACCATGAATCCTGTCGCAATATTCGTGGCTACCAAAAAGAGCCCGAAAAATTCATGCCTGTGGAGTGGGATAAAGTTACAGAGCAGGAGTTTGTCGCAGAGATAAAGGTGGATATGTTTAACCACCAGGGCGCACTGGCCAACCTGACGGCCGCCATCAATACGGCGGGCTCCAATATTCAGAGCCTGAATACGGAAGAACGCGATGGCCGTGTTTACAGTGCTTTTATTCGTCTGACCGCACGCGATCGCGTCCACCTGGCCAATATCATGCGTAAAATCCGTGTGATGCCGGATGTGATTAAAGTTCACCGCAACCGTAACTAGTGCATGAATCCTCAACGTTTTGCCCGAATTCAGGAAATGCTGGCCTTGCGCCAGCACGACCTTACCGTCTGCATGGAGCAGGTACATAAGCCGCACAATGTTTCTGCTGTCATTCGCACCGCGGATGCTGTCGGTATCCATGAAGTCCATGCCGTATGGCCAGGCCAACGCATGCGAACGCAGGCCTCAGCCTCGGCTGGCAGCAACAGTTGGGTAAACGTAGTAACGCACCGCTCAATCAGCGACGCGATTAGCCACCTCAAAACGCAAGACATGCAGATACTGGCGACGAACCTGTCGGCGGATGCTGTGGATTTTCGTGAGATTGACTACACCAAACCTACCTGCATTTTGATGGGTCAGGAAAAAACGGGCATTACCGATGAAGCCCTGGCGCTGGCCGACCACCATATCATTATCCCGATGGTGGGTATGGTACAGTCGCTTAACGTTTCCGTTGCCTCTGCCCTGATTCTGTATGAAGCCCAGCGCCAGCGGCAGAATGCTGGCATGTACCGTCGTCAGTCCAGCCTCCTGGCAGAGAAAGAGCAACAGCGTCTGCTGTTTGAGGGCGGCTATCCCGTTCTGGCGCGCGTGGCAAAACATAAGCGGATGCCTTATCCCCATATTAACGCGCAGGGTGACATTGAAGCCGATGAGAGTTGGTGGGCCGCCATGCAGTCAACGGGCAGACGTCAGAAATGAAAGGCCGTCTGCTGGATGCCATCCCGCTCAGTACCCTGACCGGCGTCGGCGCCAGTCAGGCAGCAAAGCTGGCTAAAATCGGCCTGCACACCATTCAGGATTTACTGCTTCACCTTCCTCTGCGTTATGAAGATCGTACGCAGTTATATGCCATTAACGACCTGTTGCCCGGCATTTGGGCGACAGTGGAAGGCGAAGTCCTGCATACCGATATCACCTTTGGCCGTCGGCGCATGATGGTCTGTCAGATCGGGGATGGCAGTGGCGTTTTAACGCTGCGCTTTTTCAACTTCAATGCCGGCATGAAAAACAGCCTCGCACCGGGCCGACGCGTCACCGCTTACGGCGAAATCAAACGCGGTCAGCGCGGCGCAGAAATCATCCATCCGGAATACCGCGTACAGGGCGAGCACAGCCATGTCACGCTGGAAGAAACGCTGACGCCCGTGTATTCCACGACCGAGGGCATTCGTCAGGCGACCCTGCGCAGCCTGACCGATCAGGCTTTAACCCTGCTGGATAGCTGTGCCATCACAGAACTTTTGCCGCAGGCGTTAAGCGGCGGGCTGTTAAGCCTGCCTGAAGCCCTTCGCACGCTGCACCGCCCGCCGCCGGACCTCAAACTCAGCGAACTCGAGAGTGGGCAGCATCCCGCACAGCGCAGGCTGATTCTGGAAGAACTGCTGGCGCATAACCTCAGTATGCTGGCCGTCAGGGCCGGCGCACAGCGCCATTACGCCCTGCCGATGCCTGCCCGGCATACATTAAGTGACCGGTTACTGGCCGCCCTGCCGTTTTCCCCCACGGCAGCCCAAAAACGCGTTGTCGCAGAGATCGAAAAAGACTTAGCGAATGACTTCCCCATGCTGCGCCTGGTACAGGGAGACGTCGGTTCAGGTAAAACCCTGGTTGCCGCGCTCGCCGCGCTGAACGTTATCGCCCACGGTAAGCAGGTGGCCCTGATGGCACCTACAGAGTTACTGGCTGAGCAACATGCCAATAATTTTCGCCAGTGGCTGGCACCGCTTGGCCTTGATGTCGGCTGGCTGGCGGGCAAACAAAAGGGCAAAGCGCGACAGGCTCAGCAAGAGGCGATTGCCAGCGGGCAGGTTGCGATGGTGGTCGGCACGCATGCCCTGTTCCAGGAGCAGGTGAAGTTTAACGGGCTGGCGCTGGTCATCATTGATGAGCAACACCGCTTTGGCGTGCATCAGCGACTGGCGTTATGGGAAAAAGGAGAAGAGCAGGGTTTTCATCCCCACCAGCTCATCATGACAGCGACGCCGATCCCGCGCACGCTGGCCATGACCGCCTACGCCGATCTTGATACCTCAACCATTGATGAGCTGCCGCCAGGCAGAACACCGGTGACCACCGTAGCGATCCCTGACAGTCGTCGTAATGAGATCATTGAGCGTGTGCAAAAGGCCTGTCACGAAGGCCGTCAGGCTTACTGGGTCTGTACGTTAATTGAAGAGTCAGACCTGCTGGAAGCTCAGGCTGCGGAAGCCACATGGGAAGAACTCAAAGTGGCGCTGCCTGATTTGCAGGTCGGGCTGGTTCATGGCCGTATGAAGCCAGCGGAGAAGCTGGCGGTCATGCAGGCTTTCAAAGCCAACGAAATCCAGCTGTTAGTTGCCACAACCGTCATTGAAGTCGGTGTGGACGTGCCGAACGCCAGTCTGATGATTATTGAAAATCCGGAACGACTTGGTCTGGCGCAACTGCACCAGCTACGTGGTCGCGTAGGACGCGGCGCGGTCGCCTCTCATTGTGTTCTGCTGTACAAAGCGCCGCTGAGCAAGACGGCCCAGAAGCGTTTGCAGGTGTTGCGTGACAGCAATGACGGTTTCGTGATTGCTCAGCATGATTTAGAGATTCGTGGTCCGGGGGAGCTACTGGGAACACGCCAGACCGGTAATGCGGAGTTTAAAGTTGCCGATCTGCTGCGCGATCAGGCCATGATCCCTGAAGTCCAGCGCGTCGCTCGTCATATTCACGAACATTATCCTGAGCAGGCGCAGGCGCTGATTGAGCGTTGGCTGCCCGAAACCGGCCGCTACAGCAACGCCTGACCTTTTTTTGCAACCGTGAGCAAACGTTTGCTTTTGATCCGGGGACGATTACAATCGCCTCACTTTTTTTGGGAACCATGACGATGTCGACCACACAGCAACCAGCCCCCACCACCGCCAGTAAAAGTGAACTGATCTATCGCCTGGAAGATCGTCCGCCGCTAACGCAAACCTTGTTTGCAGCCGGACAACATCTTCTGGCGATGTTTGTTGCGGTGATCACGCCCGCGCTGCTCATCTGCCAGGCGCTCGGTTTACCGGCGCAGGATACACAGCACATTATCAGCATGTCCCTGTTCGCGTCCGGTGTGGCATCGGTACTGCAAATCAAAACCTGGGGACCGATCGGTTCAGGGTTACTCTCCATTCAGGGCACCAGCTTTAACTTTGTCACACCGCTGATTATGGGGGGAATGGCGCTGAAAAATGGCGGCGCGGACGTACCCACAATGATGGCGGCGCTGTTTGGTACATTGATGGTAGCCTCCTGTACGGAAATGGTGCTGTCGCGCGTGCTGCATCTGGCACGCCGCATCATCACGCCGTTAGTCTCAGGTATTGTGGTGATGATTATCGGCTTATCCCTGATTCAGGTCGGCCTTACCTCTATCGGCGGCGGGTTTGCTGCGATGAACGATCACAGCTTCGGCGCGCCGAAAAATCTGCTGTTAGCCGGTGCCGTGCTGGTGGTGATTATCCTGCTGAATCGCCAGAAAAACCCCTATCTGCGCGTTGCGTCGCTGGTGATTGCGATGGCGGTAGGCTACCTGCTGGCCTGGGCAATGGGCATGCTACCCACCATCAGCACGCCTGCCGGACAGCCGATCGTGGCGTTCCCCACTCCGCTCTATTACGGCCTGGGATTTGACTGGAATCTGCTGATCCCGCTGATGCTGGTCTTTATGGTGACCTCGCTGGAAACCATTGGGGACATCACCGCCACTTCGGATGTCTCTGAACAGCCGGTCAGCGGCCCGTTATACATGAAGCGCCTGAAAGGCGGTGTGCTGGCAAACGGCCTGAACTCTTTTGTATCTGCCCTGTTTAATACCTTTCCTAACTCCTGCTTTGGCCAGAATAATGGCGTGATTCAGCTGACAGGCGTTGCCAGCCGCTACGTGGGATTTGTTGTCGCGCTGATGCTGATCCTGCTGGGACTGTTCCCGGCAGTGAGCGGACTGGTACAGCACATTCCTGAGCCCGTGCTGGGCGGCGCTACGATTGTGATGTTTGGCACAATCGCCGCATCCGGTGTCCGTATCGTTTCCCGGGAGCAGCTGAATCGCCGGGCTATCATGATTATCGCGCTGTCGCTGGCAGCAGGACTCGGTGTTTCCCAGCAGCCCCTGATTCTGCAATTTGCACCCGACTGGCTGAAAACGTTACTCTCTTCCGGTATCGCTGCGGGTGGGATTACCGCGATTGTGCTGAATCTTATCTTCCCACCCGAAAAGTAACGTTCAAGGCAGGCGGCAACCCGCCTGCTATTTCGGCTGATTTACATCCAGGCGGTTGAGCTATAACGATAATTCAGGCATAACAACCTTTCAGCGGACTGAACCCGGGAAGGATACGATGAAATTTATAGGAAAGTTTTTCCTCACCTTATTGTTACTGCTGCTGTTTGCGCTGATCGTCGTCTATGTTCTGCTGCAAACTCAGTGGGGCGCGGGCTGGTTTAGCCGTTGGGTGAGTGATAAAACAGAATGGCATCTGTCGCTGAGCAAAATTGAGCACAATTTTTCTTCACCTACGCACATTATTCTGGATGACTTCAGCTTTGGTCATGACGGCCAGCCTGCCGTACTGGTGGCCAAACGCGTCGACCTTGGCATCGCCCTGTTACAGTTCAGCGATCCGTTTCATTTTGCCAGCATAGAATTACGCGACGGCGAGGTAAACCTTGCTAACCTGGCGAACAAAAGCGCACTGCCCATGCAGGCAAACCGCCTGCAGTTAAACAACATGCGCATCGACAGCCCTGCCTCAGCGCTACCGCTGGCGGCACAGCAGGTGAATGGCGGCATTGTGCCCTGGCATCCGCAGGCCGGTGATTTGCTGGGTCGTGATGCGCAATTCCAGATGAGCGCGGCCAGGATGACGCTCAACAGCGTTGACGGTGAAAACGTGCTGATTCAGGGTAATGTGTCCCAGGGCCGCATGGTATTTAGCAACATTGGGGCGGATTTAGCTCGCGGTTCAATGACCGGTAACGGTGAGCGCGACGCGCAGGGTAACTGGAAGATTAATCAACTGCGTCTGAACGATATCCGTCTGCAAACGGCGCATACGCTTGTCGATTTCCTGAAACCGTTTGAAGAAGTACCCTCAGTTACGCTCAACCGGGTTGATATTACCGATGCCCGGCTCCAGGGCCCTGACTGGGCGGTGACCGATCTCGATCTGACGCTGAAAAATCTGAGCTGGAAGGGCCGGGACTGGCAGAGCCAGGACGGATCGCTGGCCATGAATGCCGGTAACTTTATTAACGGGCGCTTCGAACTTAACGATCCCATCATTAACATGGATTTCTCGCCTCAGGGGATTGCCCTGACGCAGTTCAGCTCGCGCTGGGCCAATGGCGTTATCCGGGCTGACGGCAACTGGTCACGTCAGGATAAACGGTTAACGCTGAATAATCTGGCGGTGGCCGGGCTGGAATATACCTTGCCTCAGAATTGGCGGGCGTTATGGCAGGATGCCCTGCCTGACTGGCTGGATGCCGTAACCGTGACGCGCTTTACCTCGAACCGCAATTTACTGATCGATATTAATCCGGCCTTCCCTTTCCAGCTCACTTCACTGGATGGCAGCGGCGAAAATCTGCAGCTGGCCCGTCAGCATCAATGGGGAATCTGGTCAGGTAAGCTGAGTCTGAACGCGGCGGAGTCGACCTTCAATCGTACCGATTTACGTCATCCTTCTGTCGCACTGGAGGCTGATGAACAACAAATTAAGGTGACAGAGCTCAGTGCGTTTAGTGGTAAAGGGTTGCTGGAAGGCACGGCGACCATAGGGCAGCAGGCGGATCGACCTGTCAGCCTGAACCTGACGGGACGCGGCGTGCCCGTTAATGTTCTGCAAAACTGGGGCTGGCCGGCGCTTCCCTTGCAGGGTGACAGCAATTTGCAGCTGCGCCTGAACGCCTCACTGAAAGCGAATCAGCCGCTGGCCCCGTCGGTTAACGCGACACTGTCCGTAACCACAGACAGCCAGCAGCTACAGCAGAGCATGCAGGCCGGACAGGTCCGCTAACGCACACAGGGCCGCAATAGCGGCCCTGTGATTTAATTGATACGCGCGCCGGAGCCGCCCTCTTCCAGTGGTCCGTCGGGATCCACCGGCAACACGATGTAAACCGCTTCAAATACCGCGCCACACTCATCATCGCCAAACAGCTGCACTTCAAGCTGAACACGGGCTTTGCGTCCGCGCGCCAGGCGATCAAGATCGCCACTCAGTGAGCCAAGATCGGCAATAGCACCGGGTTTACCGGTAATCGGACGACTGTAGCGTATGTGCGCGTCGGCCAGAATAATGGTGCCGCCCAGATGGCGCTCCCGCAGTAACAGCCAGATCAGCCCCCAGCCGGTGAGCGTAGCCAGTGAAAACAGGCTTCCGGCAAACAACGTATGGTGCGGATTTTGGTTGCCGGTTTCCGGCATGGTGGTAATAAACTTCTGCCCGGTATATTGCAGGATGCGCACGCCCATTTTTTCACTCAGAGGAATGTGCTCATACCAGGCCTGTTGTAACTGCCCGCACCAGTCCGCACGGTGCAGAATATCGTCCAGTGTGACGACCGGCTTGATCATCAGAAAGTGGCGCACCGGCGTCGTCTGCGGTGCGGTAATCTCGCCCTGATTCAGGTAGCCAAGTTTAGCGAAGAACGCCACCGCATCTTCTCGTGCGCTACAGGTCACGCGCTTCACACCTTCCTGACGCGCAACGGACTCCAGCGTCATCGCCACCAGCGTGCCGAGGCCTTTGCCCTGTACGGTGGGATGAACGGCCAAAAAACGGATAGCCGCTTCGTTATCAGCATTGATATAGAGCCGTCCTACCGCAACCGGATTGCCCTGTTCATCCACCACCATTTGATGATGCGCTAATGCATCCCAGGCATCGCGTTCAGAACCCTGAGGCTGATGCAGCGGCTTTCGTAACATTTCCCAGCGGAACTGATAATACATATCCAGCTCTTCCGCCGTTTGTGGCACACGAAGATGATACATAAAATGGTTCTCTCGTTCTGATGCGGGGTTGCCGAGGCTAAGCCGTGCGAAATGAGGCGTCATACCTGTAACCAGAACGTCACCGGACCGTCGTTGACCAGAGCAACCTGCATGTCGGCAGCAAAACGGCCATTGGCGGTCGTGACATCATGACGGCGACAACACGCGCTGAAATACTCATATAACCGCTCCGCTTCCTGCGGCGCGGCGCCACCGGAAAAAGAGGGCCGCATGCCCTTTTGCGTATCGGCAGCCAGGGTGAACTGTGATACCACCAGCACGCTTCCGCCAGCCTGTTTGACGTTCAGGTTCATTTTGCCCTGTTCATCGCTAAAAATACGGTAGCCCAGTACGCGCTCCGCCAGTCGTTCAGCGCGCTTTTCGTCATCACCTTTTTCAACGCCTAACAGAATCAATAATCCCTGTCCGATCTCACCCACGACCGCATGATCAATGCTGACGCTGGCACGCTGAACGCGTTGAATTAAAGCAATCATCCGTCCTCTCGTTCTTTTTCTCTTTCCTGCCGTTTGAACTGGCGATAGTCATCTAAGGTAACCGTAATTTCGGCACCGAGCAAAACGATGCACCAGGTCCAGTACACCCACAGGAAAAGAATGGGGATCACCGCCAGCACGCCATAGATTAACTGATACGTCGGGAACATCGTAACATACAGCGCAAACCCCTTTTTCCCCAGTTCAAACAGCAACCCGGCGACCAGCGCCCCCGTCAGCGCATCGCGAGAAGGCACCCGCTGCGTTGGGACAATACTGTACAGCAACCAAAATGACAGCCACGACAGAAGCAAGGGAAAGAAACGCAGCGTCTGATCGACCAGGCTGGTCACCCCCGTCACGTTTATCCATTTCAGCGACAGCAGGTAAGAGCTGATGGCTAAACTGGCACCAGCCAGCAACGGCCCAAGCGTCAATATCATCCAGTAGACGGCAAAGGAATAGACCAGCGGGCGCTTTTTATGACTGCGCCAGATAGCATTCAGAGCCGAATCGACAGAATGCATCAACAGCAGCGCCGTGACAATCAGCCCCACGGCGCCCACGGCGGTCATGCGGTGCACGTTAGCCACAAACTGCTCAAGGTAACGCTGCAACGTGTTCCCCGCAGCAGGCATAAAGTTGGCAAAAATAAAGTTTTTAAGCTGGACGCTGATATCAGAAAACACAGGAAACGCGGCAAACAGCGCAAAAACTACGGCGATCAGCGGCACCAGCGCCAGTAGCGACACAAAGGCCAGGTTGCCCGCCTGTGTCGTCATGGCATCATTATCAATGCGCTTCCAGAGCAGCTTAAGCCACAGCCAGAAGGCATGAAACCTGGGGCGAAAACGATGTAACTTCATGGCTTAAGGCTGACCCGCGAACCAGTCGGGCACGGTTTTACTGTCGGTCACCAGCACGCTAGTAATGCCTAATGCGCGCGCACCTTCAATATTGGCGGCATTGTCGTCGAAGAAGACGGCCTGATCGGCACTGAATCCTTCCGCATCCAGTACGTGCTGATAAATGCGGGCTTCAGGTTTACGCATGCCCAGTTCCTGGGACAGATAAATCTTGTCAGCCGCCTGCTGCACATCAGGATACTGGGTCGGCCAGAAGGTGCAATGCAGTGCATTGGTATTCGACAATATCACCACCCGATGTCCCGCCTGGCGTAGCTGATTCATCAGCGCCAGCGTATCCGGACGCACTCCCACAAAGATAGCCTGCCAGCCCGCAGCAAACTGTTCATAGCTCAGCGCAATCTCCAGTTTTTCACATAAGGCTTCTGCAAAGGCTTCATCGCTGATTTCACCGCGCTCATGCTGCTCAAAAGCCGCATCCATTTGAAAATGACTTTGAAGCGATGCCAGCGGTACGCGGCTGAGGTCACTCCAGACGCCCAACACGCGGTTAAAGTCGATATCGATAATCACATTGCCCAAATCAAAGATATACAGCATGGTGCCTCCTTTGGTTCCCTGGATCATTCACTCTAGCGGTAAAAGTGCGGCCTGAACAGGCGGCCCGGACGAGAAAATTACACACTTTAAATTAAGGTACGACAGGACAAAGTGGGAAGGGGACAAAGAAGAAGTTACAGGCTGGTTTAGACTGGATTTAACTGAACTGGTAAAAACCCCGGACAAAAAAAAGCCCCGTTAAAACGGGGCGTTATTATTACGCGATTAGGCGTCTTTACCGCCGCGTGAAGCACGCTTACGGTCGTTCTCAGTCAGGTGACGTTTACGGATACGCACTGACAAAGGCGTAACTTCGACCAGTTCGTCATCATCAATGAACTCGATCGCCTGTTCCAGCGTCATTTTCTGCGGTGGAACCAGTGTGGTGGCTTCGTCAGTACCGGAAGCACGCATGTTAGTCAGCTTCTTACCGGTCAGGCAGTTCACGGTCAGGTCGTTAGAACGGCTGTGAATACCGATGATCTGGCCTTCATAAACTTCCGCGCCATGGCCCAGGAACAGCTTACCGCGATCCTGCAGACCGAACAGGGCGAACGCTACCGCTTTACCCTGGCCGTTAGAGATCAGAACGCCGTTCTGACGCTGACCCACTTCGCCCGGACGAATATCGTCGTAGTGGCTGAAGGTGGAGTACAGCAGACCTGTACCTGATGTCATGGTCATAAATTCGTTACGGAAACCGATCAGACCACGGCTTGGGATGACGTAGTCAAGACGTACGCGGCCTTTGCCATCTGGATCCATATTTTTCAGGTCGCCTTTACGCTCGCCCATGGCCTGCATAACGGAACCCTGATGCGTTTCTTCGATATCCAGCGTCACGTTCTCGAATGGCTCTTGTTTACGGCCTTCGAATTCGCGGAAGATAACTTTCGGACGGGATACCGCCAGTTCGAAACCTTCACGACGCATGTTCTCGATCAGTACAGACAGATGCAGCTCACCACGGCCCGATACGCGGAACGCGTCAGCATCTTCGGTCTCTTCCACACGCAGTGCCACGTTGTGAACCAGTTCTTTGTTCAGACGCTCAAGGATCTGACGTGAGGTCACGTACTTACCTTCTTTACCGCAGAACGGTGAGGTGTTGACGTTGAAGAACATGGTTACCGTTGGCTCATCCACGCTCAGGGCTGGCAGCGCCTGCACATTCTGCGGATCGCAAATGGTGTCAGAAATGTTCAGTTCACCCAGACCGGTGATCGCAATGATGTCGCCCGCTTCTGCCAGGTCGCTGTCAATACGCTCCAGCCCCAGGTGAGTCAGCACTTTACCCACTTTACCGTTACGGGTTTTGCCTTCGCTGTCTACGATGGTGACTTGCTGGTTAGGCTTCACTTTACCGCGCTTGATGCGGCCGATACCGATCACGCCCAGATAGTTGTTGTAGTCCAGCTGCGAGATCTGCATCTGCAGTGGCGCTTCAACTTCAACCTGAGGTGGAGAAACGTGGTCGACGATCGCCTGATACAGCGGGGTCATGTCGTCAGCCATGTCGGTG
>Ga0153955_100200_pt1 | contig 40299 bp, 55 predicted proteins | sample TSFL039MetaG_FD_104744 | JGI IMG/M metagenome (GOLD analysis project Ga0153955, IMG submission 104744) | Attine ant fungus gardens microbial communities from Florida, USA - TSFL039 MetaG | ecosystem: Host-associated > Fungi > Mycelium > Unclassified | place: USA: Florida, Wekiwa Springs...
GCCAGTGTCACAGGTACTCGTCCCGTGGCACTATGCACTGCCAGGTCATATCTACCCGTGGTATTATGATTGTCTACAGGGTCCTCGAGTTTCTCATTCTAGAAGCATTCGGAGTAGGTAAGGTCGTTCAGATAAATCAAACCAACCTTTCGAAGGTATTGTTGTATATTATCCCAACTCCATCCAGGATCTTCACTGTATTCTGCAAACCGATCATAGTCCGAGGAGGAACCTCGCGTATACACCATACCATCTGTTTTTGAAATATATACCCGGGTTCGACATTGTATATAGCCGATACTCACTGACAGAACTACTTCCCCCGAGAATATAACCTCGTTGTATAGAGAGAGAGCGATTATTGAGACCCAGTTGAGGAATGGAAGTGTAGTTCCAATCGTAACGTGTATTCGCAAATCCTAGTGAAAGCCCAGGAACTATAGAGCGAGTCACATACTCGTTCCTGTCGACATGTGTGATGGCGACCAACTTGAATACATAGCAGCAAACTCACGTGGGACCTGCTTCAAGAACAAGGACATTGAATCGAGGGTTTTCTGTCAATCTGCTAGCAAGAACTGATCCTGCTGTACCGCCTGGGAGGAAAGTGTCGGCATACTGCAGCATCTTCACGAGTAAAACAGGTAAAATACCTCCAACGATGATGAAATCCCACTGAACAGCTGATAAATTTTCCACTGTATTATATGTAGCGGATAAGCTCAATGTAACCAGACTAGTGGCAACGGCCAGCTTGAGAAACATCTTCAGGAGTCCGAAGGGAAGAGACCTATGAAAAGTTGTTTTATATTGCACTGGTGCCGTAATGGTAGGCTTCTGAGTCACTTGCTTGTTCATCATTCCACTTTCTCTCAGCATCTAAGGCATTCATCCATTCTTTATGAATACGCTAGCCGCTTTTCTGCCTCCCTCTACCTTAAGATATAACTATCGTTTACTAGATGAGTCAGTAGGAGCTCACACTGCTGCGCTGTCGTCGCTGGCATAACTTGTAACAACATCAACATCCTTGAGATTGATGGAGCCCCGCCTCTGAACTGCACGCTCAAACGGATAGGCATATTCGAGGCCAAACCCAAGGCAGGGATGAACCGATGAAAGAAGAGGATCATCGATTCATTGTTGAAGTGCTGACTTGAAGAGGTGTTCTGGTGTAGCTTGAGAGACGGGTCTTGCAAAATCAAAGTAGAGATTGAATGTAAATACGATGACCAGGTGTCACAAGGACAACCTCATGTTGGACATCATCGAAGAAGGTCACCCAGGCAATTGAAGCTGGAGGAGCTCCCTGCCAATGTCCGTCGAACGTGAACTCGCGATCACGATGTCTGAGAAGGAGGTTTCCACCCTCGTGTGCACTTGGAAGGAGACATGTCCTCACTGCGAGGGGTATCTCGGTGGGCCTTGAAGAATGATCCCTCCCTGGCAGTATGAGTTAATGAGACATCGTAAAAGAGGAATGTTTTACTATAGACATTGAGTTTGTACAATTCGAAACGAATTCCTTTGGGGAGGGAATCGGGTGAAAAAGACCAGATACTAACTGAACGGTGAGATTGCTACGACTAGCAGGACTGAAGAGCCAGCTGCCAACATCCAACTTTCCTGCCTTGCGATAACTTTCATCAAGAACATCCCGGCCAGAAGTAGCAGGAGAATATGCACGCCTTAGATCTTGGGCTTGGATCTCAGTACTGGAACCTAGTTTGATTAGAGCTAACATGACGCATGAGAGACTGTATGCAGGTTGAACATCTAACGTTGAAGTGCCACCTTGTCGTCATAGAAAAGGATAGTTTCAGACCTGGGGAGCGTGACGACCCCAGGACTCGTGTATGACAGATTTATCTTGGAGAACATTACGGGGACGTTAGATGACACTATCGGAATTCTTATTAGCAAGAGCTTCACGGCGTTTCTCGTCCATCGACTTTTAAAGGGAATGAAAACTACCATTTTGTTAATAATCCCTGTACAGGTTCTCCACTTCTGGAAAGTTGAAAATCTCAGAAGTATCCAATGGTAGCAGGATGGCTTGTAGAGATGTGACATAATCTGTCGAATCCTTCACTTCCTGAACTTTACGTGTAGACTTAAGTTCAATGATCCATGATCATAGAGTATATGACGTCATCATAAATTTCTGTACAGCATGATCCCTATTTGTAAGATGTACAGCCCAGGCAGCAGGTCTACAGCACTCAACCTGCTTATGGGGCCAATAGCGCTCAGAGAGCTCAAGTCAGGGTACAGATTCACGTGGAGGAAACGCTAGTAATGTTGCCATCACCTTGGCTTTGATTCCGACCTCCATCATCTTCCTATCCGCCTGCTGCGTCCATGTCCAACAATGATCAAGACCATGTCATCGATGATGAAAATCCACCGGGTTCTTTTGTTTCTATGCCAGATTCTGGCGACACTGGTGAGGGTAGCAAGCTCAAGATGATTGTCCAGCTAGTCAAGAAGTGTTTGGGCGTCAAGGACATTGCTTCCATGTGCGTTATATCTCGGTCAGCATTCATGGCATATGGGCTAATGTGATCCTCGCAGGAGGCTGTCCTTGCCAGCGTCGCTCCTTGAGCCAGTTCCTAACTTGGAATACTGGCATTACCTCGATCGTCCAGATTATTTTGTTGCGTTGAGTGTAAAGCATCGTAGTTTTCTTACCCTTGTCCTCATTCTCTACTAGTATCAATGATGCAGAATCTCCATTCGAGCGTATGCTTGCCGTCCTGAGGTTTTGCTTCACTAAAGACCTCAGACATGTTGTATGTCATACTGCGGGATGTCTACGCCATTTATTTAACTCTTGTCCTACAGCACGGAAAAGTCTGCAAGCCTTACAACTCAGTCCTTGGGGAGCATTTCCGCGCCCACTGGGATGTCTCGCCCGTAATCTATTCAGATGACCAAAAGGTCAACCCCCTGAACCCCTCAAACACCTCTGAGACCATGAGCATCAAGAGTGGGAGAAGTTCAAAGAGCACTCGAAGTGGCTTCAGTTCATTTTCGAAAGCCAAATCACCAACACCCGCCACGTCTCCGCCTCAGTCTGTGGAGGCCAACATGACAGCTCAAATGTCCAACCTTAGCCTAAGCAATTCCGACCACGAGCGCCTACGCGTTATTTTTTTAACAGAACAGGTATCCCACCATCCACCCGTCTCTGCGTATTACGTCTCTTGCCCTCAACGTCATATTGAGCTGTCCGGGATCGATCAGATTTCGGCCAAAGTCTCTGGGACGACTGTCAAAGTCTTCCCAGGTCATTTAAATCAGGGAATATTTCTCAACATGACGGGCGGCTTCGGAGAGGGCGAACACTACCATATCACGCACCCTGCGGCATCCGTCAATGGCCTTTTAAGGGGGTACTTCTACATCACTGTCGGCGGGTCCACTATAATCACGTGTACTGGAGAGAAGCCTGGGCAGAAACTCAGGGCTATCATAGAGTATAAAGAGGAGGTGAGTGGTGATTGGGGTTTTCGTGGTGCCTTGAAAGATGAACGCTCGGTCTTTCTTCCAAGCCCTGGCTTGGAAAAGCCCGCTTCTTAGTTGAAGGAATCATTCACTCATTCCAAGAGGAAGAGACTGAGTACGAAGAATGGACCAAAGTGAAGCATGTCCCTGCCCAACGAGTCGTCGCAACTTTTGATGGTTCATGGCGCGGTCATATTCGTTGGCGAAGAGTAGGCTCATACCCGAATGTGATCTCTTCTGCTTCTTTGCCTTTGCCTTCATATGACTGCCTATCAACCCCCTATATACCACCTCATGGTGCTTCACGAACTGACCTCCCCCATTCTGATACCGAATATGCGACATTGGTCGATTTGACAACATTACAAGTGATACCCAAAATAGTACGACCGTTAGAGAAACAATTACCGAATGAAAGTAGAAAGCTTTGGAAGAACGTTACAGAGAACTTGGTGAATAAAGAGTATTCTGAGGCTACAAAGGAGAAACATGCGATTGAACAAAGACAACGGGACGAAGCAGCAGAGAGAAAACGGAAAGGGATTGAGTGAGTATCGGTCTACCCTTTCAATCACGAAAGATTTCATGACTGCGATTGCAGGTTTATGCCTAAATACTTTGAGAGGGAGTATTCTGCTGGGTATGCAAATCTTACAGAAGAGGGCTTGAAGGTAGTAAAGGAGGAGCTTGAAGAATCCTCTCCTACTAATTGACATTCATGATTGCTGATTGTTGATTTCATCATGCCCTTTGGATTTTTTCCTTACAAAGCACCTCTGCCATGCTAATTACGACTCGCGATGTATTAATTTTTCTACCTACCATCTCATCGTCATCTATTGGAATGTCGACTAGAATTGAATTACTTCCGAACCAACATGCAAATGAAAACACCATTGTTCTTGGAATCGGCTCAATCGATCACTTTGGTTTCATGAGAAGATACAAATTGAACATGCTTCCTATAACACTGTTTGCGCCTGGATGCAGACGCTCAAGGGTGTGAGAGAAACGGTCACCCCTCCTTTTGACTGTCATCAGCTTACAGGCCCATCTTGTTGCCTTCATATCTGTAAGAAAACACTTCAGCCTCGAAAACGGTGTGAGAACCATCAACTCTCATCGACGTGGTGAGAACTAAACAACTCTCATCGACGTGGTGCTCTGAAGCTGAGATTGATGCACTTGCTGATTGGATGTGGGTTGTTCGCTTCATTGGCGATCACACTTCTTTGGGGCCTAGTAATCAATGGCAGCAATGTACGTGTTTTATGACCTTATCATGTCAGGCGCTCCTTGAATTCAAACCACTTGGTCTAGTTTTTCCCACGGCTCTACTGCTCTCTGTGTCCTGAGCTCTCACATGCGCTTCCCTTCATCAAGTCGACCTCGCCTCATCGCAACCGCCGATCGACCAGACTAGCTTAGCACCCAGTTCTGTGTCAAGAAAACTGTCGACTTGCCTGCCCCACCCGCTGCCCACCCTGCCACCAACCTCAAACCCTGTTGTTCCGCCACCAGCATCATCCAGTTGCTTTCTATCTATGACACAACTGCCTTCAGTACCAACTTCTAACCATCAACCCCCAACCTCTACTGACTATAGAACCGCGATGCACCGACAGCAAAATCAATGTACTGATAATCGAATTTGGGCAACTCGTAGGACTGGGAAGAGACATCTCATGGAAGAGAAGTGACTGTAGGGATACAGCGCTATCGCGCCTGTACCGAGTTTCCGTGGCTCATGTAGGGGAAAGTCTAATTGGATACTGATACCTTCGTGCCGATTTTCTTTTCACCAGTCACCACTGCCATTCATGACAGTTGTCATGCTCCTTCGATATCTACTACCAAACTCCGCCCACATCTTCCTCCCTTGGCTACATGCCTCCTGTAGGGACATTGGGTCCTATTTTAGGCCCTCTGCGTCTTAGCACTAGTTTGCTTGTTGAATATAAATGCTGAATCCAAAAAAACAATTGATGTCACGTGGTTGTGAAAAGTGCCGGTCTCACTGCGTATTCATGTCTACTCATCTTTCCCGCTTATCTCTGCATTTTACATGGCAACCTTTCAGATATATTGAACGTCATTATACGGTATTGTCCAATGTGCATCGCGGTGTCCAGTTTGAGGCTCGGGCTCTGTCTTTGCTGGAACAACATTTCTCGATGTCACTGAAACGCATTGGAGGAAGGGGGGATGGAGGGATAGACATGCTTGGTTGGTGGTGGATACCCGAATTCACAAAAGAACAGCGCAGACGCATTCGAGTAATTGCGCAATGCAAGGCTGAGAAGAAGAAAATTGGTCCAAAGTATGTTCGAGAGCTGGAAGGGGTTCTACTCCGTTACCATATGTCAAAGTTGTTGAATTCAAACCAAGGGCTTAATGGCGTTGATGGAAGCGCAGTATCAGATGATAGATTACAGTTATCGGTTCCCCACCATATCCCCTCTGTCGGTGTCTTGATCTCGGAGTCTGCCTTCACAAAGGCTACTATTTTTCATGCGCAATCCTCATCAGTACCATTACTCCTCCTACACCTACCTTCAGAGGAGGACGTTACAATGTCATCAAGCACAAATGGTTTAGGTGCCGCAATATGGAATTCTGCACTTGCAAAGGATCAAGGTCCTTTGGGTGGACATATGGAAATCCGGTGGGAGCGATCCTTCCAAGGATCTAACCAACCGGGCCTCTGGTGGAAGAATGAAAGACTTCCTAGTTTTGTCCCTGAAGATGATTTCGAATCATGCACAGAACAGGATACTATCAATGACCAACGAAGGCACTGACGGGAACTCGCATCATGCTATAAATGTCTCGATGTATTCTTCAGACAAACATATGGGCCTAATCATTGGAAATAATACCAGACCTCAAACCCTTCAGTACACGTAACTCTGCTGCAGGTTGCATAGAATTTTCAACAAAGAAGTCAGGAGTATAAATGATTTTAAGAGGTGGCTCCGTCTAGAATGTGTCATATAGGACGAACGAAAGATAAAGAAAGAATTATCGAATACACTGTAACGGTAAAAAAAACCTTGCTGAGCGAAAAATCCTGGGAGGAAGGTCGCAGCTACGTTCCGCTCCCAACAAATCAGCATTGTAAGTAAAGAGCGAAATCATGGTTGGACGGGTTGGGGACTCATTTATTAGTAGATGTTGAACTGTAAATTGACCTTTTCATTGTAGGGTAGTTCTTGAAAATTTTTCAGGCATGGGTGGAGACTAATTTTGAGAGATTGCTTTGATAGAATGTAGTAGGAAGCCAATGTCTAATGATTGGATCTTGAATTGAATAACTCATGACTGTATAGATATATATGGTGATAATGCTGCCGTAGTTAAAGCCAACGGTGCATTATTTCAATTTCAATTTTTGAATTGTCAAACTGAACCTGCAGGTTGAGCCTACAAGGGTAATAGGAAAAATCAAAGGTTCATTTCCAGGACCAATTGATTTTGGTAGCTTTACGATTGCATACACAAAGAGTCTTTGATTCACTGGATACAAAATTGTTTAGTCCAATTCACGCCACGGTTTATCAACCCCTGCATTTAGATCCTCCATTGCCATACTTTCCATACGACGAGTAAGATCATTCATATCCAATGCCGCCGTGTTCCGCGCGGCAAGATCATATCCACCTGCTTCATTGATAGGTTCCGATGGATCCCAGGGAATGTCGGGTCCTCTCCAGCCCTTGTTTTGATAGATATAATTAAGAAAAGACCGCCACAGTGGATCGAGACCCAAAACTTCAGGATCTCCAACAACAATTAAGAGGGCCTTTGCGCGTGTCACAGATACTGTGAAATAGTCAGGAACATTTTGATATATCAGAAAGATTCCCAGAACAGACCGTTGAAGCGGCGCGGATTAGCCACAAAGCCAAGTGTATGTCTGATGTCATAAGCTACCAAATCTTTACTGCTTCGAACAGTAGAGATTATGATGACAGAGCGCTCCTACAATTTCAATGAATGTCAGGAACCTGCACATTACAATGGTTTTAGCTGACTTGCCTGGCCCTGGAACTCTTCCACTGATCCAATTTTTATATCATCGGCAACATTACGGAGAGAAGTTCGTATTTTGAGGCATTGGGCACGATAAGGAGTTATTATTCCGATATCATTGTCACCTGTTGGTCCAGATCAGATTTCCGAGACAGCTGACTCTATACAATCACACTTACTTGTCCTGAAGACTCGATCAGCTTTCAGTTGCTGAACATAGCTCTTGACCTGTAACACCTCATGGACATTGAAGAATGAAGGCGATGAGGCTTCCCGATCGTCCTTCCCAGAGACGGCATGGAAGACGATGGGAAATTTTTTGTTAACAAGATAAGGCGAGTTTAGATAACTGTTGATTATGCGACTAATACCGCAAGGTTGTAGACCGTTTCCATAAAACCTCTCATTTGGAAAACGAAGGATAGCTTTGTGAGAACGGAAATTCTTGATGAGCTTGACGATACTATTTTAAGTGATCATAAGAGTTTAGTAAAATAAACGAGCAGAAGAACGTGCCTTCTACCATATCCTGTCGACTGATCGTAGGGAGGACGAGCCATTATACGTTCAATGTAGCTTAGTTCCAACCCAAGATTGGTAGCAATACCAGAGCGAATGATAGGACCCAGTTGCTTTGGATCTCCAGAGAGAACAATATTGGTTTTTGGATCTGCCAATGTCTTAATAGAAACAAAAGCCTCAGGTTCTGTCGCCTGGCCAGCTTCATCAATAATAATATGGCTGAAGTGTCCCCGCGGTATGCCTATTCCAAAAGGAATCGAGGCTGAAATGAGAGTCGATACAATGACGCGATAACTCATCATAGAAGCCATAGGAGGGACAGAGAAACAAGGCCGTGGGCTTCCATCCTCACGGTAATAGCTGTATCCCCTCAAGATGTCCGGCACCTCTTTTTCATCCTTTGATGGCGCATACATGCGAAACAATTCGTCTGTCCTAAAGTTATCGATAAGCCGGGAAGCAATGAGGTCGGCAGCAGAATTCGAGGGTGCACATGCGAGTATACGGATATTATCATCTTTCTTGGTCAGTTGTATAATGGCTTCAACGATGGTGATTGTCTTCCCAGTTCCAGGACTATCGATAGGACGTGAGTTCTGGATAATTTCATAAGGTAATATCACTTACGGCCCAAAAACAACAAAAGGTAATGAGCCTGGAGGTGCGGTCATGATAGATGTCACAGCTTGCAATTGCGGGATATTGGAGAGAATCAGTTTGTTAACGGTACTCGAGAGCAATTCCGGAACTGGCGTCTTTGGAAGATGGGACTTCTCTGGAAATAAGACACGCGATTCGGTAAACACAGTGTCCAGGGCTTGGTGCTGGCGTTGTAACGGGATGCGGGTGAGCTTAAAGCGAACATTGTATTTCTGGGTTGTTGACCACCCTCGGAATGATCCATGAAAAACTAATCCAACTTCATCACGACGAACGACATGCACGTGGCCCGCGTGCCAGTGCCCTTGGAGATCTTGCTGCTTCTTAACTAGTATTCTGTCACCTATAGATTGTAAGAGCATACTGTCAACTGATACAGTCAGGTGGGCTCACCCAAAAGAACACTCGGTCGTTTTTCTGCAAGCCCAGGAACAGTCAGGCTGTGACGAGGTGTAAGAATCGAGAATCTGGATATGATACGTGAGAGAGATTTCTGACTAGTAGTATTGATTGTGTTTGTTCAAAGTTGATCCCTGCATGTCATACTGCCCCAAGTCTTCACTATCAGTATATTAGAAAACATTAGACCAGCAGATATCGGGACATACTCCATTTTATGTTCCTCAATCCAGAGGAGCGTCTTAAAATGCCTGCTGTGTGTCTCAGGATCAAGGGCATTTGGTAAATACCCACGTTTGACTGAATTGAGAGTTTCCTGAGTGGGATGAGAGGAAAGATTGAGAGTTGTAAGAAGTTGGGCAGGGATAGATGCACGGGGAAGTTTTGTGATGTAAGGGATAGAATTTAGTGAAGGCGGTGCAATGCCTTCGGTTACCTTGGTCTCAGGCTCTCTCCTGGTACGAACCCGAGGGACATAAGGAATTCGTGCTTTCAATTGTTCATGAGCGACTGAATCCCCTACAATGGCGCGTAGGGTTCTGACAATAATGAAGCGTTTCTTGAGATGCTCGTCATCAAACTGGAGTTCAAGTCTATCTTGATATCGTCCAATGTATTGTTGGGTGAATGAAATGCAGAGAACGATGGGTCGCATGGAGACTTTACGATTACTGCCCTCGACTTTGAAAACGAATCTGTGAAGAACCCTCTCATTACGTCGATTGGATCAAAGAGCGACATGGGAACACTGACGGTGAAGCGACCTTATTTCTCGTCTGCACCCCTAAATCAGCGCTAAGTTTGACTGAAACTAGAGTAATCTTCGCCGAAGGGACATTCGACGATATTTTGAGGGTCGTCGTCTTTCCTATGGTGACAACTCCTGGTTCCAAGATACCCAGATCAACTTGTCCTTCAATCGCCACACCATTCTTCTCTTTTTCGGCTTCGTCCAGGACACTCTTGAATGATGCATATCGCTCCTTTGCCAAGTGGCTCCGGCCGTGGATATGTGAGTGCCAGCGAAAGGTTGTGATCGACAGATGGCAAACAGTACAGAAGGTGTGAGTATTTGAAGGGACTACAGGGTCAGGTTCGAGATTAGCATCCAGCCCTTTGAGTTTGGCCTTGTTACGATGTCGTTGAGCGTTCTTGTGTTGCACCCATGATTCAGAATTGATTGGACGCTGGCAAATACGACAATACCAGGTCTGATGGATGTTGCCCATGAGCACCTTTTTATGCTTCTTGCTCTGCAGGTGGGCTTGATATTCATGGTAATCACAGGCCACGTAGCCACAAGGATCACATATTGGTATGTTGTGATTGAAAATACAATGTGTATCTGGACAAGAGCCAGATGCAATAATGTTGGGGCAATTTTGCATGATAGTAATAGTAACAAAGACCAGTATCAACAAATTTTTTAATGCGCCACAAACCAGTGCACGAAATCCCACGCGGTATCCTTCTGCCGCCAATCTGGAATTACCCGGACCAATAGTTATGAAAGAAACCATGCTGTTCATTAGTATTGTCAGAATAGTCGACGACCGAGTAAATCGTAGGACTCTTGATTGTTTCGGTGAAAATCACTGTGGAGCTTGAAGAGAACCTGTTCATATTCGTAAACCGATGCTCATTTTCTAGTATCTGTCACATCACACAACGGACAAATGGCTGTCAAAGGTCAGAGTGTCACCGTCTGATCCGCCACATTGCTGACTCATTCTGAAGGGCTGTCGTAGCCCGAGATCGACATCGAGAACAGTTTCCTCAAGTTTTGATAGTCTAGCTCCTGAATCTGGCAGGAGCTTTTGAGATCCCCAGAAGCGAAAACCATCGTTGCCAAGGGTACTGTTGTTTGAATCTCAAAACTGACTTCAAAATTACCAAGTATACATTGTACTGGTAAAGATGGCAGAGCCGAGCATGAACACTCCACCTGATCCCGATTCATGCCCTGTCTTGGTAAAGCACTTTTTCGTACAGGATGTAATACAGGCAGGGTCGGCTGGACACAGAATTTGACGTGAGCACGGACGAGTGTGACCGGCGGGGACAAGCGTGATAAATCTGAGCCGAGCGTGGTCGAGTGGGAGTTGAGCATGGCATAATTAGGTGTGAATCAACTACAATCCTGGTTTGAGTATTTTAATTGAAATAAGCCACACAGGATGACTAAATTCTAGATTTTTGTGGTTACTCACGAGCCTGCTCTACCTCATCCATTGGCACAGCATATGTAACTTTTTTACTGTTTCTTTCTCTCGGTCCATAAATGTTAGATGACGAGGGTGGGCGAGCGTGGTGCGCGCGATGAGGGCGTGATTGAGCGCTCGCGTTACTCTACTAATCTGACCGATAACGCTTTGATTTCTTTTTGCACATCATATGTTACTGAAATTATTCATGAGTTAGGAATATTATGATCTTGATGTCTAGGAATCAACCATTGGATCATGAGATAAGTTTGTGATTGGACATCAAATATGGGAGGCTTTATTCTACAGTGTTGGTGCATATCATCTTGGGTACATCTGGTTCTGCTGCAATGTCGATATAAACTTTTTCTTGAGATGACCGAATATCTCATACTTTTCTTACGTGACTGGACCCTTCAAGGTGCAACCTGGATTTCGAAAGAAGAATAAACAAGACCCCAAATATAAGTACAGTCATCAGTGTTTGGTTCTGTTGTTCAAGAGATAGAAATACATGTAAATATCTGCGCAAACCTAAGCAAGTGGCCTATTCCATCTCACGCCAGGGTTTATCGACGCCTGCATCCAAGTCCTCTTCGATACTTCCCATTGTTTGGCTTTCCAATCGGCGAGTGAAGTCATTCATATCTAGAACTGCAGTATTTCTAACTGCAGCATCATATCCACCAGCCTTATCAACAGGCTCAGAAGGATCCCATGGAATATCGGGTCCTTTCCAACCGCCATTGTTGTATATGTAGTTGAGGAATCCCCTCCAAAGAGGGTCCAGCCCAAGAACATTGGGATCACCGATAATAATAAGGAGAGCTTTGGCCCTGGTAACGGAGACTAATTGGCGTTCAGGTTAGTACATCTCACGCCATAGGTCAGAGACATGTCACCATTGAAGCGCCTCGGACTGGCGATGAATCCAAGGGTGTGACGAATGTCATAGGACACAAACTCTTTACTGCTTCGTACTGTTGAAATGATGATGACTTTGCGTTCCTGTCAAACCTCATGAGATAACCAAGTCATTAGAGCTTCGCTTCAGGACTTACCTGGCCCTGGAATTCCTCGACAGAACCGACTTTGACTTCGCTAGATCCAGCATCAAGTTGTTGACGAATCCTCTTACATTGGGCATGGTAAGGTGCAATGACACCGATATCCTGTTCGCCTGTGAACCATTTTGAATTTCAACTCATAGTGTAATGAAAAGAAAGAACAGACGCGTTCGAAAAGTACGGTCCTCCTTCAACTGTCCCACATACAGCTTTACTTGAATCACTTCATCTATGTTGAAGAACGAAGGAGAAGAGGCTTCTTGGTCATCCTTCCCGAACATAGCGTGAAATACAATAGGGAATTTCTTGTTGGGGAGGTAGGATGAACCAAGGTACGCATTGATATCTTGAGAGGGTGCCCTTGGTATGAGATCACCTCCATAGAAGTGTTCATTTGGAAATCTGAGAATGGCCTCATGGGACCGGAAATTTTGGATAAGCTTGACAATACTCATTCGAGAGTCAAAAAAACATGGACTGAAGAGGATATATCCCAAGCTCTACCTTTTTCCTGAGCCGTTCTGCAGATCATACGGTGAACGTGCCATCAAACGCTCGAGGTAACTGATCTCGAGACCGAGCTTACATGCAATGTCAGAACGAATGATAGGCCCAAGTTGTTTGGGATCACCCGATAACACCACATTGGTCGCCGTATCTGCCAAAGCCTTTACAGAGACAAACACTTCGGGCTCAGTGGCTTGTCCAGCCTCGTCGACGAAAATATGGGTGAAGTGGCCACGAGTCATCCCGATACCAGTTAGCATGGCCGCAGAAATACACGTAGAGACGATGACTCGAAACCGCTTCATGACAGCGAAAGGAGGTACGCTAAAAGAGGGCCGATCATCAAGATCATTGCGGTAATATGTGTAAGGTTCTAGCTCATCAGGGACCTGATTCTTGTAGCGAGAGGGGGCGTACATGCGGAACATCTGTTCCTTTGGGATGGTATCGCGGAGGCGCAATGCAATCAGGTCAGCAGCAGAATTAGATGGAGCACATGCTAGGATTTTGATCTTTGAATTTTTCTCAAGCAACTGCTTCATAGCCTCAACTATAGTGATCGTCTTTCCTGTCCCAGGTCTGAATAATCCGTTAGTGATGTCCAAGATGAGAAAACTAAATGGATACGTACGGTCCAAATATGACAAACGGCAGTGACCCGGGTGGGGCACTGAGTATACCTGCGACAGCAGATATTTGTGGTGGGTTGCTCCTAATGAGAGGATTGAAAAATTTATTAGGTGGTCGAGGGGTTGGTGTCATTGGAAAATGAGAAGAATTTGGGAACAAGATACGGGACTCGGTGAAAGCCGTAGCAAGAGCCTGATGCTGGCGCTTGACCGGGATACGGTTGAGTTTGAAGCGAACATGGTACTTTTGATTCGATTTCCAGTTGCCGAATGATTCATGAAATCGGAGACCAACTTCACATTGCTGGACATAGTGCACATGACCTTCGTACCAGTGCCCCTGTTCAGCGTTCTGCTTACGGACGAGGATGCGATCACCTGGCAGGACTCAGACTGTTGAAGAGGTCTATAGAAGCATTTGACATACCAATCAAAACACTTGGCCGTTTCTCCGCTAAACCTGGAACTGGAAGACTACGAGGGGCGTCATGCCTAGGATCAAAAAGAACTGGTAAACTTACTGGTAAAATGGTAGATTTCTAGCCAAAGTTGAGTCAACCATATCGTAGCGTTCGAGATCCTGTCTAAAACAACGTAAAAAAAGTCCAAACAATTCAGAAAACAAATCAGAAGCGTACTCCATCTTGAATTCCTCGATCCACAACAGAATTTTGAAAAAGCGGCCGTGCGATTCTGCATCAAGTAACTTGGGCAAGAATGCGCGTTCGATTGCCTGGATATTCTCTCTCGAAGCAGCAGAAGACGTTGTGAGTGTTGACACAAGATGTTGAGGAATAGGAGCTTTCGGAAGTTTTGAAACATATGGGATAGCTTTCTTGGCAGGCGGCTTGACGCCTTCGATGACTTTAAGTTCCGGTTCGCGGGGAGCCCGTACACGAGGGACATAAGGTGCTCGAGGCTTCAGTATGTCATGCACCGAGGGGTCACCAACAATAGCTTCGATGATCCGGGAGATGATGAATTGCTTTTTCAAAGCAACATCCTCGAATTGAACTTCGAGTCTGTCTTGGTAGCGACCAATGAATTCCTGCTTGAACTTGATCACAATCTTGATAGTTCGGCTCATGGACAGTTGATAATTAGTCCCCTCAATGGTCACAGTGAATCTAAGCAAATTATTGGCAGTCGGAAATCATCAGAAGAAACAACCCACGGTGAGACGGTTCTCCGACGTGAAGACCCAATCTCCGCACTCAGTTTGGCCGATTTAAGATTGATTTTACTGAGGGGGGCAGTCGAACGGATATCAATGGTTTTTGTAACACCAGTCGTAGCAGCAGTGGGCTCAACGACATTGAAATTCAAATCACCCTGAATTGCAACATCATTCTTGTCCCTTTCTGCCTCACTTTGTGCTATCTTGAATGCGGTGTATTCTTGACCCAGTTGATGTCTGCGGCCTTTGGCATGTTGAGACCAAACATAGTGAGCAATGTATACCTGGCAGGTAGGACAGAACTGGTGAGTGCTCTGACTCTCAGGAGGAATGTCAGTTTCCGGTTCGGCCTCAACGGACATCCCAAGAGATTGAGCATTCTTGGCGTGCTTTTTCCCTTTCTTATGCGACGACCATGAACTAGATGGCATTGACAGCTTGCAAATCGAACAGTATATTAGACCATGAGAAGTAGCCCCCGCAGCTCTGGAAAGGTGTTTCTTGGTTTTCAGATGTTGGTTGTAGTTGTGAATGCCTTGACACACTAAACTGCACACGTCGCATGTGAGAACATTATGATTTAGAGAACAGGCTGGATCATTGCATGACCCTGTGCCAAGTAATTTCGGACAATTTCTCATCGAGAAACCAGAGAGAAAGTGGTAGGCGCCGGACCCTGGTAAGGAGCCCTTTTATATCCACACCGGGATCATATCTTTTATCGGATGATATCTAGAACAATCGTATAAGGAAAGGAACGGTGATAAAGTGGGATATGTGTTAAAAAACCTAGTCCAGTACCAACTAACGGAACTAAGTAGTGTACACCTATGAGAATAACTTGTTAACTGAAGTATTGCCCTCTTGATTCTTTTTCAAGACCTGGTGGAAGAAAAACGATTAATTTCAATCGCAAAAATCTTGGGAGAACCGACGGACCTTTGCCACAGCAAATTCGAAGTCCTCTTGGGTAACGTGTTGTCGTCGTTCTCGAAGGGCGTACATGCCTGAATAAGTTATTAGTAAGTGAGACCTCGTCAAAAAAGATGGAAAGCGCACCTGCTTCTGTGCAGATACCACGAACCTCCGCGCCAGAACATTGTCCCATTTTCTCCGCCAGTGCATGCAGGTCAATCCCGCGTTGTAATGACATCTATTGTTACCTATTAAAATCCACGTGCTTCTGAGAAAGAGGATACACACTTTTCGAGAGTGGATGCGAAGGATTGATACACGTGCCTCAGGACCTGGAGGAGGGAATTCAATCTTACGATCAATTCGCCCCGGGCGCAGCAGGGCAGAATCCAAAATGTCTATGGCATGCAACTGAGTAAGGATAACCTCATTGAAAAGGAGTAAAAGGAAGACGTACCAATTCGATTTGTGGCCATGATGACCTTGATGTTCTTGGTCGACTCGAAGCCATCGAGTTGGTTGAGAAGCTCCAACATGGTCCGCTGCACTTCCGAATCACCTCCACCACTCCCGCTCTCTCCTCTTGAACTTCCAATAGAATCAATTTCGTCCATAAAAATGATACTTGGCGCATGCTCTCGCGCCATTACGAAGAGTTCTCTGACCATGCGACTACCTTCACCAATGTACTTCTGCACAAGTTCGCTACCACTGACACGGATGAACTTGCAATCAGTATGATGGGCAACAGCTCGTGCCAGAAGTGTCTTCCCTGTTCCAGGAGGGCCGTATAGAAGGACACCCTTGGGTTGGGCGATACCTAATGCCTCGAATAGTTCTGGATGTTTCACAGGGAGTTCAATGACTTCCTTGATTTCTTTAATTTGTTTATCCAGACCACCGACCATTTCGTATGTGCTGTCAGGCACTTTCTCAACCATCATCAGCGACACCAGAGGATCAACCTTGTTTGGTAAAATTTTGTGGATGGTATATGAATCTGAACGGAGGGCTACTCGATAAGTAGGTTGAAGTGCACTAAGTTCAATATCTGAATCGATATCGACAACTAAAAAGTGACAGTTGAGTTCATGATCTTCACAAAGATCGATCCTTAAGGCTCACTATATTTGCCCTCTGGCTGTACTTTCACCAAGACTTTGTTCTTACCCATCACCTTCACGACTTCTCCAACATAACTGCCTGGCTCCTGTAGCAGCTGAAGTTCTTCTCTCAAAAGTCGTACTAGAATACAAGCTTAGTATAAACAGTTCATGTGTTCGACGAAAGTACGCATTACCCCGAGCATTCAGTGCATTTCGCTGAGCCTCCAACCGACGTAAGTTTTGGGTTTTCTGGTTGATCAGAAGCTCTGCAGACTCTATCTTTGCCTTATAATACTGCTTGATACAAGACTGAGTGGATGGTGCTCGTACTGCGACGGCGGCCATGGACGTGTGAAGGATAGCGTAAATTAGGCAATGACGCGTCTCAATTGTTGTGTGACGTGATGTAACGTAACAATATACTTAAGCTAACTTTCCTTAATCGCTGTCCAAGTTCCAGAGAGGCAATCTATGTATTTGTGTCACTGACTAGGTCTAATTGCACTCTCTACTGCTGGCTTCTCGGAATACACGGCCGTCACGTCTCTCGAATCATTTGCCTCATGTGAGGCCTTGAGGTGGGATCCTAAAGGCCACGATAATATTCACATCTTGGTACTAGCTATCTTTCTGTGTCACCAGATCTACAATATATGCTTTTGAATCATTCCGTAACTATAAGTCAGTATCTTGAGCATTTCCTAAATAATGATTGAGTGCAAGTTTACAGAAGTTGGGGACATTTTGCAAGTCTCGTTGTTTGAGATGGGGTAACATTTGTCTTGTCACTTTAACTCGTTGCCATAAGGAGGCAGCAATTCGATACTCTTATGGGGTGCGAACGATTGCTGGGTTTACAAAAACAGCTTTCAGAAGTAATGCGATGATGAATGCTGCGGCCCATACAGTATTACGATATTCACGGTATCTAAGTATTCCCGCTAGGATCGCCCCCAAATGTGCAGAGTCGACCCTGATTTCTCTGATAAGAATCTCAACAAAGAACGGTCGGTTCTTCGATCGTGGTAGATATCTGTTATCGTGAATGAGTCATGAGGGCTGAACAATCTCCAGCCACTTATGCCGTACGCATGTATGAAATGAGGATGTCATCGGGAGTAGATAGAATTGAACTACCCGTAACAGAGTCTAACTAATACCTGGATGTCAACTTAGACTTAATTTCGGAAAGACAGGTTAAAAGTCTGATTCGTGTACCATACGGGTATGACCATAAAAATGATCTGTATTTTATCAATCCGCATATCAGGCTTGATTCTTTTTCTGATCATGTGATTAGATATCCGATTAATGAGGTACCCGACAAAATTTCACTCACTATCACTACTGGGAGCTGTCGCTCTATCCTGGATTTTGGTCTTGATCCCCCGACTGTCAAACTCAGAAGGATATAAAGTTTTTGATTTGCGATCAAAAAATGTTGACAGATCCTTCTTCGTCATCTCCGTCTTCCTCAGGTCTCCTTACCCCTCCAAATTTGCATCAAAACACGATAGATCCCTCTGCACAATGGCTGGTCCAAAAGTATGGTGGTACGAGCGTAGGGAAATTTGCAGTCAGAATTGCTGAGGACATCGTCGCGTGAGTACATTTATGCTGTTTGAGTAAGCACAACTGACGATGTTCGCTTTTTTAATCCGATGATTCTACTTTTCCATCTTACTGTACATTTGCACGTACATGCTTATTTGTAAATCATACAACACAAGCAGGGGTTATATTGATCAGCACAAAGTCGCACTCGTCTGTTCTGCTCGGTCTGGTTCAACAAAAGCATTGGGCACAACAAACCTGCTTCTTCGTGCCTCTGCCGAGGCTCTGCATCGTAATACCATCAACATTTCAAACGGCAACGGCAACGGCAATGGCAATGGTGGCAACAAGGATTCTCTTCCCGATAATTCTGGCACTGGGACCGTTACACCCGTCACTCGCGGTCTTTTTGGTGCTTATGGTATGAGTCCAAACCATAGATCAGTGTCGCAATCGCCGCCGTCAAGCCCTATAAGTCGATCATCATCTGATTTTCGTGGCAGCTTGACATTCACACCAATTATTGGAAAAGGAGAGAAGGTGCACCAAGTCCCGGATTTTGTGAATACAGTGGAACTGTTGAGACAGGAGCATTTGAATGCTGCTAGGGAATGCGTGACAAAACATGAGGAGATTTTGCAAGAGTTGGAAGAGGAGATTGAGCGTGATTGTGACTGGCTGACAAGCTTTTTGTATGCGCTCAAGGCATGTTTGGCTCTTTTAATTGATTGTTATCATTAATTGTGTCAGTGTAGTTCGTTGATGAAATATCACCACGATCGAGAGACACAGTCATAGGGCTTGGAGAAAAACTAGCCTGTAAAATGATGACTGCTATACTTCGGGATCGCGTGCGTACTATTCATTACGACAATAAGCTGATCTAACTTGATTATCATGCTCTGCTTCGTTTAACAGGGCATAGACGCTGAATACGTTTCATTGGAGGATATCGTTCCAACAAATGTTTTTGACATGGATGATTCGGCAGCGCTAGATCAAAACTTCTATGATAGACTTACAATTGCTTTGGGTGAACGAGTCGAAAAATGTGCACCACGTGTACCTGTTGTTACCGGTAAGCGTCCCCTTTTTTCAAATCCATACACCTCTCTCTTTTCCACGTGTTTTCATTCCTTCCCTGTAGAATTGAATTTATGACAGTGAAATAGGTTTCTTTGGCCCTGTTCCCGGCTCTCTTCTCCGCCAGGTTGGCCGAGGTTATACCGACCTCTGCTCTGCCCTCCTCTCTGTAGGTCTCTCCGCCTCCGAACTCCAAATATGGAAGGAAGTAGATGGGATTTTTACCGCTGATCCAAGAAAGGTCTTGACGGCAAGACTGATACCAATTATTTCACCTGATGAAGCAGCTGAGCTGACGTATTACGGGAGCGAGGTCATTCATCCGTTTACAATGGAACAGGTTATTAGGAAAAGGATTCCGATTAGGATAAAGAACGTCGAGAATCCAAGAGGCGGTGGCACGGTTATTCATCCAGGTCTTGATGGAGTAGATGCAGGGACTGTGGTGGATGAGGGAGGGGGGAGTTTAATAACGGGCACGGCATCAACATCGCCAATACTGCTCCACACTGTATCTGCATGTCTCGAAGCGGAAGCCGATTCGTCGCCGAACAGGAAAAGATTACCAACAGCAGTGACAATTAAAGAGAACATTGTGGTATTGAACGTGCATTCAAATAGGAAGAGCGTTTCGCATGGTTTTTTAGCAGGACTATTTTCGACGTTGGATAGATTTGGAGTCGTTGTAGATTTGATTACGACGAGCGAAGTGCACGTGAGTATGGCTATTGAGGATGGGTTAGGCCAGAAGCGGTTAGATAGGTTGGTTAGGGAACTGAAGAAGAGCGGAACGGTGTGTATTTCCTTTCGTTTCGGGAGCAGTTCGGTCGACTCGGCTTTTCGAACTATCCTGTGTCTTTTCCCTTTTTCAGTTCCTCGAGACACGTCACGCTGGGCATTTTGTTCTGATAGTGATATATAGGTATCGGTGCATAAGGACATGGCGATCTTGTCCCTCGTGGGGAAGCACATGCGGAACATGGTGGGCATTGCAGGGAGGATGTTCACGACTCTTGCACAAGGAAATGTCAACATCGAGATGATCAGTCAAGGTGCTAGTGAGATTAACATCTCTTGTGTTATTGAAGCCCGCGATGCTGTCAAAGCCTTGAACCTAATTCACCAAAGTTGTTTGCAAATTAAACCTGAAGGATCGCTTGGACGAGGTGAGTATGGGAAACAATGCTTGGCTTGGCTTTTGCTGAGAAAATGATTGATGGTTGCAGTTGGACCGTGGTTGTTTTGATTGAAGTCATACGACTTGGTAAGTCAGAAAAGGGAAGAGAGGGTCAAACAAGAGAGATCGTGCTTATGGAGATTTCCGCTATGTATCTGTACGTGCATATGATTATCCGACTGATGTATGTGATAATTTTGCTTTCATATTGGAGAGGATATCTTGAAAGGGGCTAAGGGGTCTGATGGTTCCTCGGTAGGAGGGTGGGAACACGTGTGAGAAGAATCCGTTAATATGGACCCCACAAGTTCCCAACACCCTCAGGGTTGAAGACTGCCCACAATTGACTTGCTTGATAGATCCCAAAGCCCTGCACTTGACTTTTTTTCCAATGCCTGTACCCATTGACCCCTTCGATGAACTGCTACGACCGCCGATGGATGAGACACCCGAACAACGAGCATTGCGACTTGCGCGGGAGGAACAGGCACGGAATGTGAGTGCTGCAATAGACGCCAGTATCAAGGCAGAGCGCATTGCTCGCCGCAAGAAACGCATCGTCCGACTGTTGCTCTTGGGCCAGAGCGAATCCGGTGGGTCGACTTGTTTGATCTCATCTCTTATGCTTACAGATATCTGGACAGGCAAGTCAACGACACTCAGACGTAAGTTCATGGTTTTTTGTCATTGAAATTGGTACTGAAGAGGAGGACAGAGTTCCAACGGTTGTACACACCGACTGCATTCCGAGAAGAACGGGTTTTATGGCGAGCGGTCATTCAGTTGAACATCGTGCGATCGGTCCGCACGATTCTTGATGCATTGGACGTACACAACTCCCCCGAAAGTTCGCCATACTCCTCGCCTCGTAATCATACACGTAGTCTCTCACAGCATCCACCTTTACCGGATTTACCTGGTGTTCTGCCTTTGGTGTCTGTTTCCCCAGCTCGGCATCCAGACATGCATCTCCACCGGTATCGCATGCATGCTGTTGACTCAGACGGTGGCGATGGAAGAGATTTCGATGGGGATTATGACCCACCTGTCGCTTCGGGATCTACGTCCAAGTCGACTGATTACAGGTTTCAATACAACTTCCCTTCTGGCATTTCACCATCTTCTCCGCAGCTTCATCAGTACCACCATCATTACCAACAGCAGGCGTATTCTTCCAATCATATCCAAGTCCTTAAATTGCGCCTATCACCCATCAGACATATCGAACAACTGTTAATCAGTAGACTGGTTCCACCAAGCGAGGAAGAACCAACACATTTAGGAGATGGTAGTATTGGTGGGAATGCTATCCATTTCAGTGCAGCCTTTGGCGGAAAAACACCAGCATCCTCAAGCAGAGGAGAAGTATTTGTACGGCCCACAGCGGGTTGGCGAGGTGCTCTTGCTCGTGCAAGGGTCAGCTATCCCAGTTTTTCTTCTGGAACTGAAAGTGATAGAGCAGCATCAAGCGATAACAGCAGTTGGTCTGAAAGTGGAAATAGGAGCAATAGTGATCCCGAGGGTAGCACCAACGAAGCTCAGGAAACATTGAATACGCTCTGCGGGGATATGATTCAATTATGGCAGGATTCTGGAGTACATGAGGTACTCAAACGGAAGAGGATCAGACTGGAAGAAGAGAGCGGCTTTTTTCTGAATGACTTGCACCGAGTTACGTCGCTAAGATATGTGCCTTCAGACGGTATGTTGTGAGTTTTTCCCACGTTTGCTTATGAATTGTGTTCGTACAGATGATGTATTGAAGGCTCGGCTCAAAACCGTCGGTGTTGCAGAGTATAAATTTGAGATGGAGGTCCCGATGAGTAGAGATACAGGGACTGAGTGGCGAATCGTTGATGTGGGAGGAAGTCGAAGTCAGGTATGTCCTGTTGCCATCTTTTCTATCGTGAACTTAGCCTATCTAATTAGAGACGTAAGTTCGTCAAGCTCCTTATAAATTGTATGATTATGCTTATGCCTAGTTTTGAAATAAGCTACATGGGCACCTTTCTTCGATGATGGTATGTCCTGCGTCTATATTCATCTTATACGCCACATGTAGATCAAACGAACAGTCGATGCTATCATATTTCTAGCGCCAATATCCGCCTTTGACCAAGCTCTGTCTGAAGACCAAAAAATCAACCGTTTGGAGGATTCTGTTCTGCTCTGGAAAGCTGTTTGCTCCAACAAACTCCTAGCGAACGTCGATCTGGTCCTATTCCTCAACAAATGTGATATTCTACATCAGAAATTGACTAGCGGGATCCGGATAGCCAAGTATGTGAGGAGTTATCAAGATAGAGAGAATAATATGGATACAGTACTGAAATGTGAGTTTCATTTTCTTCTATCTTGATGTATAGTCTTGAGGGAGTCTAGATATGAAGAGCAAGTTCAGCGCCATTCACAGGGAATATTCGCCGAATCCAAGAAAATTTTATGCATTCTGTACGTCAGTAACGGATACAACTACAACATCGGGTATCATTGCCAGTGGTAAGGAATTATCTACTGTACATGGAATGCTGACCTTGACTTTGGTCTTTTTCTCTGTATTGCGGCACCTATCTGCGATTATTCGGTTTGGATTGGAATGTTATAGTAAGAGATATGGTGATACGCCAACATCTGAAACAGTCTAAGCTTCTATGACAATGAAACGGCCTACTTCTACGGTTGTCTCGGACACTGATGAAGAAGCTGCTACTTTCGGTTATGGTTGCGATCTGAGGGGTTTATCCTATCCCATCTCAACGCTCGTCGCAGTATTCATTTCTATACAATCTTATCTTTCACGTTCTATCTCATCATGTATCTCAGATCAATTCTTTTCTTAATCATGTACCTTTTCGATCGTTTGAGAAGATTTCTATCTTTATGCATGTCTGCGTTGTTGCCTGCATTATTCTTGTCTCTTTGAGGGAGTGGAACTCACTCTTGTTACGTGATAACTTGCGCAAGTCAGGAGATATCATAAGATACCCCCTATTAAGAAATTGCAGAGTATTGGCTAACGATAGATTGGGTATCTATATTGGCAGATGAGGTCGGAATATCAGAGTCGATGCTGGTCCCAGTCACCGTGGGGTCATTGAATCATGGTTATCACGTACACAATGTTTTTAAGGTACCGTTCAACAGCCCGGTGATCGCTGATACAGTAGCAGGGCTGCGCCGGGCCACCCTAACCAATGTCTCGTCCCTGATCTGAGGTCCTTACAGTTCTTCTGGCATCCGTTGCATTTTTCGTTTGTCTCGGACTCAGTTCCTTGTTTGGTTCCTAGGCCATGGAGATTCATAACGTCGCATGTTGTTCAATCAACGCCACTGTTATGCCACCGCAGTCGTATTCCACTCGCTATCTTATGACTTCACCAGCTGCCAATGATAGACAAAAAGCACAAATCGAAAATGCAACTGCATGTTACATTGGAGGCAAGTCCGAGCTACTGAGGGTCATTATTTATAGCCCTTATTGGCATATGCATGATCTTGGTTTAGCTTGAAATCTCCGTCCTTTTTGCCTTCCGATTCTGTCTTTCCGGGGGGTTTCTGAAGCCGGAAACCCTACCAGGGGATCTATACCCCTTTTAGTAATACGTTATATTTCGGTACGTGATACCGGTTCACGAGTGATCGATCATTTTGTCCCTTTGCGCCAATCTAGACATGTTTTAACAGTAGTGGAGCGCAATTTTTATCTAGTACTAGTACCGAGAAGCTCTCATTTCCGTGGGTGAAGGAGGAAATAAGAGGGCGATCGCAAAGGACCTGGGTATAATGCAATTCTGAGATTCCAATTATGGCTCGGAAGTGATAGCCGATTTCGAGGTTTACTTCTACTTGATTTGATTAAAACGTATGCAACGAGACATACACTATTCTGGAGGTCGGAAGGCTCACTAGGTACCACTGGGGCTTGAGTGTTATATTGTGGAATGTCTTACGTCAATGCGTGTACCTGGGTTCGTTTCCAATTTAGGTCATATCAAACTGAGAGCTTCGAGTACTGGACGTAAGTGTCATGGGTAGGGAATCTAATTCTTTATTTTGATCCCTGAGGTGTCGTTGCTGTAGCTTGAGCTGGTACATATCAGTTCAGGAAGAACATTTCCAGGTTCTCAGAGGGCCAGGCAGAGTGATAGTGCTAAATTGGTCACAATAATAAAATAATTCATCTTGATATAATAATTTCGAATCAGATACCATGATGGTTTCTGGTAACTTTCTACCAAGGCATTATAAGTATCTGAAATCCTGTACAACTGTCTTCAGAAGTCATATTTGATAACTACTAGGGTGTTTATGTCTACTACGACATTTAGTATTACTCGCCCCCCCTCTCCTCCCCCGAAATTCAAGAGCTCAACTTACAAACCAACATCCAGTTAAAACAGGATTGTCACTTCATTCGTATTCCCTGATAACGGGTCTCTCAACAGCACCCGCAGTACCATCCTCATCTCCATCATCCCCAATATCCAATGTATCAATATCCAGGTCTTCATCTGTATATTTCCTTGCTATCATCGCCTGCAATCTCGTTATCATCTCCTCATTGTCCCTCTGGACTTTCAATCTTCTCTGAGCATCATACGATCCAAGTTTATCATCAATAGGAGCATTCGGATCCCAATCAATCTTCTTTCCCTTCCAACCTCCGCGAAGATAGATATAGTTCATAAAACCTCGCCACAATGGGTCGAGCGAAAGAAGAATAGGGTTGCCAATAACAATGAGCATCGCTTGTGCACGAGTAAGAGCAACTATTGGACAGCGTGAATAAATGAAAAAGTAGAACAGGGATGGATACAGACCATTGAAGCGGCGAGCATCGGCAACGAAACCGAGAGACCGACGGATGTCTGAGGTAATATAATTTTCATTGCTTCTGACAGTCGATATGATGATGACACGTCGTTCCTTGAAATATTTAATCAGGCACATGGACCAAGAACACAAGGCGCGATATCCACCTGGCCTTGAAACTCTTCAACGCTGCCGACTGTGGCACCCTCAAGTCTGGGATTGCGATTGAGCAAACTCTTGATTTTGCACCCCTGTGCGAAATACGGAGTTATGATACCAATATGCTCGGCACCTGGTACGAGATCAAGGCTCACACTTCTGTGAGAAATAATGATACATACGAATACCACTCTTCCTATTCTCGACCAGCTCTTCACAGTATTTCTTCACCAAGCTAGCTTCATCAATGTTAAAGAACGACGGAGACGATTCCTCTCTGGTATCCTTGCCGATAACACCATGGAAAATTATAGGGAAACCTTTCTTCTGCAACATCTCAGCATTCTCAAGACTTCGGACTATCACAGAGTCACCACAAGTTTGGAGTTCAGAGTTATAGAATCGGTCATTAGGATACTGAAGAATGGACGGGTGAGAACGGAAGTTTTTGACAAGCTTGATGATTCTGCATTCCCACAGAAACACTGTTAGCGAGTCCATCGAGTCTTCAGATCAAGAGGGTACTGACGTTACACCGCGCCCACCAGGGCCTCTTCTGTCTTTTTCGATGTTATAAATATCCAGTGCCATCAGCCTTGCAAGATAGCTGTTCGTCAATCCTAATGTCCGTGCCGTGCCTGAGTGAACTACCGGACGCAATTGTTGATGATCACCAGCCAGTACAACATTGGTGTCCTTCCCTGCGATACTCTTGATAGGAACCATCACTTCTGGCTCCTTCCCTTGCCCAGCCTCATCAATGAAAATATGACTGAAATGACCACGTTTGAGGCCCAGACTAGCAGGAACCCCACCAGAAAGACACGTAGACACAACCACACGATACCTGACCAGCTCTTCAGGAGATGGAACAGCAAAAACGGTGTTGTCATTGATCAGCGAAAAAGGCCTAAGTGACTCGGGATACTTCTTGAGGTCACGAGTGATCGAATTGAGGCGAAAGAGATTAGAAGAGCCGAGATGCTTGAGCTTCTGAGTGATGAGATCCGCGGCAGAGTTGTTCGGGGCGCAGGCAAGAATTCTGTTCTTCGTGTTTGCTTTCAGAATCTGCTCCATTGCTTCGACCAGCGTGACAGTCTTGCCTGTCCCAGGCCTTAAATCAAATTAACATTAGCACACGATATTTGTGCTCAAAAAATGAAGCAAACAAGACCCACGGGCCAAACACGATGAATGGTGCACTTCCGGGAGGCATGTGTCGAATCGCAGTGATAGCACCCAATTGTTCATCGTCTCCTTCGAGCTGTCTATTACACAGCACAAGGTTTTCTCTTTGGGCAGCCGTCGGAGAACGAATATCATTAAGATGTTCCGGCCCAGGGAACAAAAGCCTCTTAGGATCAAAGCCGTTCTTCAAGATATGATACATCCGACGGTACGAAATCCGATTGAATACGAATTGTACGTCGAATCTCGTACCTCGAAGGACGCTGAAACCATCATGGAAGCGGAGACTAACACGGTTGAGGAGGACGCGATGCACACGACCTTCATACCAGGTTCTCTCTTTGCCATCATTGCCCTCACTGGTTTGGCTAATAAGGATATAGTCACCAACAAGGACTGAAGGGCGACCTTCTTCTAGACCCTTGATTTCAAGGCTACACATGACCATATTAGGTGGATGACTCGGTAAGCCAGCGCAAACAGGACCTGCCTGTAACGAGGATAGTCAGATTTGATTTCGACATCCGTCATCGCATAAGCCTGTAGGTCTTGCCTTCAAGAGATATGGTAAATCATGTTGCGAATACCAACAAGGGATATTCCTACCTCATCTGTTCCTCTTCAACATACAACAGATATGTAAACCAGTCACCATATGTCTGAGTATTGAGGACCCCAGGCATCAGCCTCCGTATATTCTGCGTTGCATTTCCCGCATTTTTACCGAAAGCTGCCTCAATAACATAAGGCGGGACATCGTACTTGGGCAACTTTTCGACCCAGTGAGTCCTCGTCCACTGAGATGGCCTCAAACTTTGGATAACTTTTCCTTTGAGGTTCATCGGTGGACTTCTGCGACGAGTATATGGTTGCTCAGGACGAAGAAGATCATGAAGTTCGGGGTCACCGATCGTTCCAGAAACCCTGCGAGTGATAAGGAATGCATTCCAAGATCCAAATTCTATGAAGACGAGCTCAAGCATATTTTCGTATCGGCCTACGTCTGAGGCGGCAAAACGGATCCGAATGGTACGGGTAGAACTAGGATGAATGGACTTGGACCGGCCTTTCAAGCGTGCAGTAAAGCTGTGAACATCGGTTAATCAAGCATCGAATTTTTGTAAAATGAAACCTCACTATTTGTCATGATCAGAGAGATCGCGCCCACCGACACGACAAGACTGTAATATGACTTTGGTTGTGGCCTTGTTAGTGACCCGTACCTCAATCTCAACAATCGTTTCTGGCTGTACAATCGAAAAGTCAACGCCGTCTTTGCAGCTAACCTCGATACCACATTTGTCCTGCTCATTTGCGTGAATTTGTTCCTGAGTTTCACGCAAGTGCTGCTGCTGCGTGTGATGGTCCATGTGCAGATCATACTGAGTGACAAGGATGAATCTCCTGCATGTAGAACATCGCTTCGTTTCTTGTAGGGAATCACCAAGAGCTTGGGTGCTGGGTGGTGGCTGAAGAAAATCAGTAACTATACAAACAGGAAAGCCAAGGAGAAACTTTGGATCCAATATCGACTGAAAAAAGGAACAGGAAGAGTCAAAGAACTCACAGGTACTGAACTAGCCCCCAACCATTCTGTCTCTCTCCTTGCCTGCAGCTCCGCAAGTAATTGGCGGTGTCTCTTACCTCTGGTATGAGCTCTCAATCGCTGCTGCTGGATAGCCAAGCCACACGAGCAGCCCACGATGTCGTGCCTAAATTTACATTTGTCGCCCCAGGGACAGTCTCCAACTATGATAAAGCGGCAGTATGTCGGTGGCAGCGACATAGTCTTAGTAGCTAATTTGTGTAAAAAAGAAAGGGTTGGAGGAAGGGAACGGATATTCTGTGGCAATGCTGTGCAAGCAACCTACACAGCCAAACAACTACTGATAAGATTGGCGCCTCGACGGCAAGGCTTCATTAAAGCCTATCACTCAAAGAAGTGGAATACTGTAACTGTTGGATTAACGGACACTCATTTTTATGCAGAATAATTATCATGAGTCAGAATTAGACTTTTGGACCTTGCTTGTGGTAAATTCAGAGGGCAGGGATTCGTAGATACGGATTGAATAAAAACGAGCACACTGGATAAAAATAACGCAAATCATACAATGTGGATCGGATTCGAAGTCATTCATAGTTGTAACGATACATAAAATGCAGAGTGAAACTAGAAAACAACACAGGTCATAGAAGTAGACAAAAGTTTTAGAATTAACAACTTGCGCTTATCAAGAATCACTTTACATTTTCCAGATCCTGATGAACACACGACAGTTCAGAACCATCGTACGCCAGAGGCTTTAAGACTACCGTCGAACGTGGAATGTCGCCTGGAAAGCCAGGAAATTGGTATGTTCTCTGACAGGAGAGGACAAATTCAGAACTGGTGGTCCAAGGATGCAATGCGTGAGAAACTGACTACAAATCCTGAGAGATCGCGTCGTTGATGATCTAGCCTCATCACATTGTCTCGGTCACATCATCTAGTTCATCACTACCCTTTTGTACTGTCATATCTCCATGATGATGTGATGTTAGCTATTCTTTGTGAAGGTTGATGGACGGGCAGCTGGTTGTCGAAGTATATCAGAAATGGTCCTGGAAGGTGAGGCTGTCGTCGAATGGAGGCAAGTGAAAAAATTGCATGGATACACACAGTCGTCGAAGTGGTGAAGGTGTTGAAAGCGTACTCCATTGGAGTAGCACTGCAAGATGCGATGTCAATTCATTACACTACTCCATCCTTTCATTCCTTGTCATCCTTGTCACCATTCCAGCAACTCACTTCCGACATGCTAGAGAGGTCACGTACATATGAATTACACCTCACCCGTCTGCCATATTGTGAGGCGTGAGACCATAATTTCCACTGTCATTTATGAGGTACTTACAAGATCATATCTATATTTCTAGGTAATACATAGTAGGTGTCTGTGATATCTATTTCTAGTGAAGGCAGTCAAAATACGATGATAATATGTGATTCAGTAGCTTCTTTATGCATCAATTAAAAAAGCATATCATATTGGCGGTGCCAGTACGAGAGACCCTTTGGTATCGCCAAGACTCAATGGCCAACGTTATACATTCATTTTGTAATGGCAGAAATTTGCAAGATAAAGTATAATAGTGAATGACTTCCCGTGATAATGCTGAGAGAATATAGAAGTGTAGTGCAGCCTTAAATTTTGGTCTGAGGAGATGTGACATTACAATGTCACGGTTCTGTCCTGCGGCGCAGCCCTGAGGATGAACTATTGCACATACAACGCGACTCAAAATTTCTGTCATTTAATTTGGAAGTAAATTCGATGATTGGGACTCCCACTGTCTTTGGCCTGCGTTACCTGTTGAAGTATCGGACAATACACTAAAATAAGTTTTTTTGGTGATCATGTTTCTATTGTAATAAAACAATGGACGTCGTAGCTATTGTATTATACCAAATTGATACATGACCGGTGCGTGTTTGCCACAGTCTAGCCTTGCCTCAACATTGTCTTGGGGAGAAACTCGTTGTATGGCCTTTGATAGAGGAGAAATAAACTATAGATAAGCCTATATTGAAAGCAAGTTCCAAATATAGTACCTGAAGCTAGGAACTGTGGAACTGATGGGATACTCCATCTGCCTAATCAAAGACCCTCCCTGGTTATTCCTATTTTCCTTATTCAAATTCTCTGCAGACAGATTCTACTCTCGTTTCTTGATATCCAGCACATTGGGCCAGGCATGATCATGAGAATGACAGTTGTCTTGACAATGTCAGAATTTTTCATTGTCTCAATAATTCAACAATGGGTATCTTTCACTCATCTGATGTCTTTGGTGTCACATCACATCGTTTCTTAGTGTTCGGCAGATAGATCATCATTCAAGCACCAACTGATTGATGTACAGAAAGTCACAATGCAGTCGTCTCCCTTCTCAGCCAATCCAGTGCCCTTTGATCATGCTGTAAACGTGGAGAAACTTTCTCCCAGACTTCTGCATGATAATCATTAACCCACTTCTTCTCTTCAACATTCAACAACGTGAGATCAATAAGCTTCTTATGAATAGGCGACCTACACCAACCAAAATTCATTCAATGAAAAAAGTAGGAACTGAAAAGGATCATACATTGTAACATGTTCAAATCCAAGATATCCTTTATCTCCGAAGTTATTCGGCGTCTTCGCCTCCCTGATCAGGACAACGTTCTCCAAACGAATACCATACTTTCCATCTTCATAGTATCCAGGTTCATTCGAAACAGTCATACCGGCCTTTAAAGCAGCATTGGTGTAGACTTCGCGACGCTTGTCATCAACCACAAGAAATAAGACAGAATGAAATTGATTTCATACCAATTCGTACACCAATGCCATGAGGCCCTTCATGGACGTTCAAAAAGTGACCAACACCATGACCAGTTCCATGACTGTGACACGAATCGAATGACCTTATTTTTGTGATCTAATCATGAGCTTACCGATAATCAAGCCCATCTTTCCATAGATACCTCCTTGCCCAAGAGTCACTAAGAACCTACATAAATAAAGAACAATGTTAGAAGATCGAGGCCAACTCACATTGTATAACCAGTCGTTCCGGTAGGGAAAACAGCTGTATCAATAGCAATATGACCTTGCAATACTCTGGTAAATGCTACTTTCTCTTCTATAGTTGGTGTGCCAAAATGCTATTTCCGAAAATAACCATCAATACAAGCGGGGTAAGGTCAAGGTAATGCATACCCAGGTTCGAGTAACGTCAGTTGTTCCATCCAAAAATTGTGCTGTTGACCAGTAAACATGTTGGCAGGAAAGTTTTGAGAACTACATGTGCTGACCTCCGGAGTCACAAAGATAAATCTAATTGAAAGTTTTGGTGAACTTCTGTTGCTATTGAAAATTATAAAAAAAGATCTACCTGATTTTTGTCAATAATGGCGCAATCCATGGGGTCCGGAGAGTAATGAATGATAGCTTCAGATCAGTTAGCACATTTAAAAACATCCCTCAAAAACGACCAAACACACCCCCATTAGGTCCTGTCGATGAAATTGTATTAAAAGAGAGCCCTTGGAATAAATCCAGTTCTCTGTCTCCAATCAGTTATACTTCTCAATAGGTGTGAGAGAAAATACTGACGAACGAAACTTCTCCAACTGATCAGCGCCCTGGCTCTCATTTAATACAACGCCGTTGTTCAGCTGCGCTTCCAACCATGCGAAATATCTTGCAAGTGCAACACCATCCCTGATATGTGACTGCCGGAATCCTTCAAGCTCAGTAGTGTTCTTAATAGCTTTAAGGTCGGTAAGTGGTGTTCGGGCACTGAAGTAGTGATCCCTGCCAATAGCTTCAGCAGCTGCCAAAGAAGCTCGCTCTCCGATCCACATTTTCTGGACGGAATCAGGTGAATCATTATAAGAAAAGGAAAGAAAATGAACGAGACGTACATTGTCCTTGTCGATTTGTAATTCATTTGCACAATCCTTGAGGTATGGAAGAAAAGACTCGTAGGGATGGATAACAACGACATTGTCAAGATATCCATGTGCCGCTGGGCTCACTTGATTTGCATTGATGAACAAAACAACTTTGTCTTCCGTTACGATTGTGAAAGAAAAAAACACTGCATTTCGTATTATATCTTCAAAAAATTTTCACCGACCTCTGACCACTCACCAGGATTATAATCGATGTCCGAACCACGAAGATTGAAAAGCCACGCTACTTCATCCAACATTGTGACTACAACTGCTTTAGTTTTCTTCTTCTTCATTTCTTCTCGGACTTTGGCGATCTTATCAACAGGTGATTCACCTTAAATCCAATCAAGTCAAATCGAAATAGCTTCGTGAATCTCTACCCACCAGAGTATTTCTCCTCCAGGTGGAAAACCGTGTTCAGTCGCCTCGCTGGACGATCAATCCAAATCTCATCTACAAGGTTAGTGGGTATAGATACTAGGCTCGAGCCAAGTGGTTCGAATTCTTTGGTCATGGACTCTGCATCCTCTACAATATCGCACGTAATTAAACCAATTCAATCTGGAAGGTGCATGACGTACGAACAGATATCAGATTGGCATCAATACCGATCTTGCTACCTTTTGGTAATTTCTGTCGACGAAACTTTCAGCATAGTGTGATATAACGCTTGGAAAGGGTAGTTCTACTTTGTACAGGAACTCTTGCCATGTCGGTACATCTGACAAAAGTAATGAAATGTCCTCAGTATAACTGACCTAATCAAAAACCCACCAGGCAATCCTTGCTTCATCAACGTCCAGTTGCTACGTTAGAATCATTTCAGGCTTAAACAAACTTCAATCATAGAATAGACCATACGAATCCAGCTGTTTCTCTGCCTGTAAGAAATACCTTCCATCGGTGAACAGAAAGGCTTCTGTAAGAGTGATAATCGCACATCCTGATCATGTATGTCAGTAAACAAGGTGAGTTTATTATATCAAGAAACATACCGGCGGACCCGTTGAATCCAGAGATGAATGCTCTCCTTTCATCACATTCCGCCAGGTATTCGCTTGAATCTAGTAAGATCGTAGGTTCCAGATCGCCGAGAGAGAGGAAGATTCAAGCACTTACGTTGGTCCTCACTCGGTACAACATATGCATCAACGTTCACATCGCCTTGTCTCATCAACCTACGGATATTCTGCAACCGCAAAGTCGTATCCACCGTATGTGTTCCTTTGGCACCCATATCTTTCTTTTCCGTTACTTTTGCAATTGTATTTATGTGAGTACTTGAACAAAACCTTTTTTTCAGGCCTATGTCCCAAGACGATGAGACACGAGAAAGAACGATCGATGTGGGAAGACAATGAGTTGAATCAAGAACACGAGCACGGGATATTATGAAAGTTGACGAATGTCTTCTGACACCTATACAAACACGACCAGTATATCTCCACATGGCCATCCCCTTACTTGGTTCATTGATTTTTGGACACGAACAATTTGAGAAAGTGAAGGTGATTAATATTTGTTAGAGCGCTCAACATGTGACCGTTGAGTTTCGGCGAGATGCTCGGATCGCTTTTCTTCTAGTGTGCATGTCCTCTTACAATCCTCAGTACGACGCCGAGGAAGAGCACATTATCTATCTGCTTTTCCGTAAACTTGAACAGGTCTGTTCTCTTTTAAATGCATTCACCTCACCCTCAACTCTGCCTTGCGTTAGCTACGCGAGGACAAAATTGGCCTAGACAATACCCTTGAGGCTGAGTCAGAGTCCCATGTGAGCTGCCTCACGCGTAAACTGGCAGCACTGCGGGAGAACAATGGCTCTGGAACAACTAGTATCAGCATATCTCCTGAAGCCAGACTGACCTTTCGTTCCCCGCCAGAGCCTACTTACCTGTCCTTTGAAACCATGCTCGAAACGCTCAGACAGGAGAACGAGCAGCTCAGAAATCGGCTCCTCAGTGCAGAAAGAAATTACATTCGTGCAACTCACCTTAACGACATCTACCGTGAGGAGCTCATTGACCGTCGACGCAGGGTCCGTGTTTCTGTTTCCACTTGTCTATCGGATATAGACTGACGTGATAGTATAGCTGGGTTTACCTGTCGATGATCTTATAGGACATCATTCAGAGCCTCTGTCGCAACCTGTTTCAAGCGTCACTTCTGTTAATTCCATCATTCACCACCCTTCCCCAGGACCATCACGACCAGTGACGAACGGTGTTCCCATACCCCGTCCTGCATCACAACTATGTCGCCCTACCCATAACAACATTTCTGAAACTAGTACACCATTCTCGCATTCGCCTTCATCAGCGGACTCCCCGTCGCCCTTCCCGTTTTCTCCTGTTGTTCCTACAAATCCAGCTAGTTATATTAGTGCAAATACAAGTATAACGAGTCCTGGCTCATCCGAATCCTGGACCATCCATCATGCCATGGTAGCTCCTCAAACTCTTACATATCCATCTGTCCCGCCTCCTTCCCTCGCTTCTTCTGTCGGTTCTCCCACTATGTCAACGCTTCACCAGAATGGATACTCTCCGCTTGAACCTGCTAGTAGACGAGACTCTTTCACGCGGAGAGGTCGTGTCGCCGAATCTGTAAATCCTCGTATTAGTAACTCAAGTGGATCCACTAGTCATCGTGCGGGTCTTGAGCGTGGTGGCAGTCGTATTGCAGAGACTGGCCAGTTGGCACAGCGGAGTCGAGCAGGCAGCCTCAAATATAATTAGAGCAACAGTTCTGTTGAGTCTGAATATTAAGATACTTGTACAAGGGGATAATTGTTGCTTGCCAGTAACTTACTGTATCATCTTAATTTAGGAATCGCATAGTTAGTTACTCCAAAACATTTAACAATGGTCGGGAGAAGTTATCCAAATTCGGCAGGGGGCGCATCACTAAGTGTAATTTGATTTGGCGGGTTGCATGCGTTGCATTGATTGTTCGGGAGCGTTATGGGCGGTAATGTGACCATATGTGACCACTCCGCGCCCTATAAATGTACCTTCATTTCCACCGTCAGCTTCCAACTGCCATGTCGTATCTTTATGAATCAACTACTGATAGTTATTCCGCCCCTATTGATAGTCTTCCCCTGTGGGGGACTGTTGAGCATGAGCAAGACTTAACTCTGTCGTCTCAGCAGCAAGAGCCATCCGAAGAACAGCCATCAAAGCATTTGTCGTCTTCAATTTTCCAATTTATTGACTTGGGTGGCAAGCCACTTGAACTTCATGATGATGTTAGCAACAGCAAGACTGCCCATTCTACTGCACAACAAGTGACTGAAGCTTCTAAGGCTATGGGTTCTGCACGTTCGAAGTCTCAGTTTGTTCAGTCCGCAAATCCTTATCGATATCCACGAAGTGCAGTACCCGACTTGAACTCTTCTGGGACTGGGACTGGTATAAGAAATGCTCCGAGGCCATTGAGATTTGTTCACCATAATCTGATTCCTCCGACCACACTGTCATCTACACTATTCAGCGAAGGAGTTACTACTTCTACATCTGTGACACCATCTGCTATACATTCACCTGTGATAAGCACTCCTGGTCTTGTTGATGGGTATGAAGCTCTTGTGATTTAATCTTTTGTTCTCATATCACTCAATTTGAAATCCAAAAATGTTGGTAGTACTTCACTTGCACAATCCCAATTGCAACAATTTCCATCATTGCATGCCCCACCGCCCCAAAATTCTTCAATCAGCCTTTCACAATCAGCGTCCGGTTCATTACAAATCAAACAGTACAAGAAGAAATACCTGATCAGAGCCGACACCCACTTTGAACCGCATACCGGCATATATCTCATCGTTTTAGAACTTCCGGGTGTGGACAAGAAAGACATCAAAATATCACTGGTAACAGCTCGACATAATAGAATAAGATACCTCAAAGTTTGGGGCGTCTTGGAGTCGCTATTACCTGTCCCAACAGCTGAGGCGTTGAGTTTATACCCAGAGTTGTTCAAGAAGGAAAGGAAATTTGGGGAATTCTCAAGAACATTTGTTGTCCCACCTGATTTGAATGTGAGTATAATTTTAAATTTGAGAGTGGTTGATTTATCCTCATCATTAGCATGAACACGTTAAAGCTGACATGAACAATGGACTTTTGACCCTCAGAATACAACTCGGGCTACCTACAGATGTTCAAGAAGATGTTCAAGAAATTCTTATCAATTGAGTCGAGATAAAAAACTGTGTTCGAACATATGTATCTACTGATTGATTTACATAAATAGCTCTACTCTCGAGTTTATTATGAGTTCTTCCCTACTCTTCTTTTATGCACAAGGACATAGTTGTATCCAGTCATGCCATTTTCATGCACAGCTCTGCCTCCAATGAATAAAGATCTAGTGATAAGGAAACGTAAACTGTAGCCTTCGTTTGTTAAAAAAAAGCACGAACGAGGAGTACTGATTTTGTAAGGGCATTTGCAGGAAAGAAAGTGAAATAATGTTTGCTCGCAGACCAACAAAAGATGGATTCCACAAAACCACTCGGAACGTCAATGTAGAAGCACTCGGTAGAATTCGAAGCGGTTCACAATATCATATCTTCTGTTACTTATGAGGGGAATCAACAATAGTCACTATTCTAGGAATTGAGATCAGTGTAACCAGTGGCCTCCTGTAATTAATTTTGGTGCTATACCTAGCCTGACCTTGGAGACACAATGTCGAGAATTTAGTCCTGATCGAGAATCCAGGCTCCTTTTGATCCAAGGATGCTGAAGCATACATTCCTCAAGCTCTTCCGCGGCATAGCCTGATAAATGCTCGTCAGCCCTAACAATGTCTGGTTGACTTTCGAGGATCATCGCTTGATGTAACCACACCATTTTCGACATGGTCATTTGCTGCAGTAGCCTGCAGATATAGTTCAAGGCAGCTTCATTAAGCATCCGCAAGGTAAGAATATCAGTGGTTCCCAAAGGAGATGTCGCCGTGAAATGCCGGATGGCGATGACATAATCACAGAGTCTATACATGAACCAAACGTCCGTTTCTCTCCAACAAGTCGACCTTGCCTCGTCGCGTCTCAGCACTGGTTTGCTTGCTGCGGTATAAATGTCTCTGTCTCTCTTACTTGAGGTTTGTGACACGGCTTAGTCCCTTCGTAGAAGGACAAGAGTTGACAACAACATTTCAACAACATTTCGTGCACTCGGACCTCCTGATCTGTGTCACAAAAGTACTGGAACGACCAGATCACCAGAGGCATGTACTATTTGTCAAACACAGGATCACATTACTGATGCTCATTGCAGTCAAAATCATACCACTTTGTGCCGTATGCACCATTGAGGACAACATTGTCTTGGTTTCAAAACCTGCTACATGGAGAGTGTGAAATGGCTGCTATTGGTATATCAATAATTCTGTGGATATCATGGTCACAGCTGAACTTGTAGCGCAGTTGCTTCAGTGCATTCTTGCGAGTCGTCGAGGTACGTATCGACTATAAGGGAAGTCCACGCATAAGTGGTCGATCGGTGAGCGATGATGAATGTTTGGAGTTCAAGCTGTGTTGAGATTTCTTGGATAGGTACACAGCAACGCCAGATATATACATCGCAGCACTCCTTCGAGCGATTCTCTACTCGTTATCATCATCTTGACGCATATCACAAATTCGATCCTATCACTACGAATGAAGACGAATTACGTTTCCTACAGGCAGCTGAGATAAAGGCAAGCGGTCGAACTTGTGTACTTTGGTATGGATTTTCATCACATTGTAGGATGGCAGGTTGGTTCAGATTTTGAAATATAGGTGTTGTCTCGAACCACCTTATCGCCGGAACATCAAGTATCTTGGAGACGGTGGGAGTTTTCAGCCTGCTGCGAACTTTTCAGAAAGATCGTTGCTCGCAAACCCGAAGTTGCATCATGGTTGGGTCCGATAACAGATGAGCAGTCAAAGCTGTGCAAATTATATCCCGTGCTATGAAAGAGATCCTTTAGTCTCACATCCTCCTTCATGCACAGTGCTATTTCCTGTGTTCAAAAGGAAAGCTGGAATTCATTGATTGAACAACAGGCTGATCCAGCACTCATACGCCTCCCCACGCCAGGCTTCCGCAGCACTTGGGTTTGGGCCCTAGTCTCGCAAATTGGCTAGGACAAACTCTTCAAAGCACGGAGCAGTGTATCCGTCAGGGAAGAAGCGTACCGAATGCAAAGGACTGACATACAAAAAGCGTCTACGTGGGAGTGGGAATTGGTGAGAGACCCGATGCGTATGGTATTATCGATGGTGTGATTTATAAGGATGAGATTGTTTCCTATTCCCGGCGAGTGGATGATAATGCGTCGACGAGGACCCAATCTTTCGCCTGTGACTCCGATTGGACTTGGAACCCATTATACTGAGGATACAGATTTGGCTCAGCCCATGTCGATACCTACTATCAGGGTATCAGCGGAATCAAACCAAGCTGCTAGAGGGAAAAAGGATGAGCAAGAGGCGGTATCCGTCAGGCGTTCTTTTGAACATGCCGTAACTGCGGAGAATGTGGGAGTGAAGGAGGACGAGCCGGCAAAAGTGAGTACGATTAAGAGAGGGGGATACAGAGATCCGTTCAAGCTGCAGCTAGCAAAGAGAAAGGAGGATCAGCTGCGTTCGATGCTTCACTTGGTTCGGCAGTAGAGGCATTTTCTAACAAGCGATTGCCGAGACGTGGTTGGACAATTTATTCATGGTTCTGTATGAGGTATGTGTCTAGAAGAATTTACGCCGCTTGTCCTAATCTACACACAGGGTCTCCGTTTGTGGACAGTTTTCCGTGCTGAAATGGCTCATTCCAAGACTCAGCATGTTGCATATCGCAAGGGTTTAGAACGGGACATCAAGGAGGTAAAAGAGGCGTGTCAGCTGTGTTTGGATACAGCCAAGTATGTATATTCTGCTTTCGCCGCCATCTTGTGCTTTCCCGCATCCGTCTGGTTTATCATCGATCTAGGTATTCACACGAACCATGGACTCAGAGGATAATTCAAACTGTGACAAGAGTTGCTGTGTATCACTATTCAAAGTACAGTACACTGAGATAACTGTATGTTCTCTCCTTCCTTGCCTCTTGCAACAACGATCTGACATTGTAGAATAGTATCCTAATCCTATTGTGTGCGGATTTCTTTCAATCTAGTCGGATGGGTAGTGCCATATATCGCTCGTGTCATGACTCATGCAATACTACTAGATCGATATTTCTGCCTTGATGCCCAGCACCAAATGTGTAGGGATACATAAGACAGGTGATACATACCAAAGCATAATAGGTCGACTGCACAATAGTCATTTGCAAATTTGCAAATTCCACTTGTATAGAATTGACCTGTAATGTTTTGGTATGTCTCACTCGTCTTATGCATCCCTAGATAATTTTGTGCCCTGGGTGTCAATATTAGTGTTTCTCTCTTTGGATCTAGCTTATAATAAACATGTACAAGTGAAATTAAAATCCAGTGAATAGTTTCTTCTTTCCTAGTCCTTATGATTGTGCATTTTGGACTTATATAGTTGACATAACTGAGAAATATTGCCAAAGCTCCAATTTGATATGAACAAGATCTTTTCCAAATAGTCAAAGTATGCTAGGGCTTTGGACAAAAAATACAATACAACATTATGTTAGATTCTGGATTTCATGTGAGCCTGTTGAGTATACAAAACAAGGTGAAATGGCAACAAGAAAGACAAATGACGTTGTTTCAAATACGGAATACCCCTCGATCTGGAACACGTTCCTGTAATCCAGTGATCTTCTCAATCGTCTCTGGCAACCCCATACTCTGTAATGTAAACCTAATCTTTGCATGCCCGTGCGACTGACCGAGTTGAAAGAAACTCCGCGCGATAGGACTAGGATACTATTTCACCATGTCAGATTGTCTTACCGGGATTGATGATAAACCAGACAGACAGAGATTAGTGAAAGGAAGCACGGAGAATGACCGAGGCGACTGTACAGTGCGATGGTAAGTGGATCTTAGACGCAGGTAGGGAACGATGCATGTCTCGACCATTAAATGTGAACATGGGACACGAATTCAGAGTAAGGAGAGCAGACTCGTATTGACCTTGGTCAATATA
>Ga0153955_100201_pt1 | contig 40130 bp, 39 predicted proteins | sample TSFL039MetaG_FD_104744 | JGI IMG/M metagenome (GOLD analysis project Ga0153955, IMG submission 104744) | Attine ant fungus gardens microbial communities from Florida, USA - TSFL039 MetaG | ecosystem: Host-associated > Fungi > Mycelium > Unclassified | place: USA: Florida, Wekiwa Springs...
AGATACGTTATCGGGTAACTGATTCAAGAAGGCATGACTCCGGAAGGCATTAGAAACACTTAAGGATATAGCAGGTGGACGATTTTAAAAGCTTTCTGAGGTTTGACCAGACCTCCCTGGGCGGGCGAACATCTCAACTGCCTTTGCAAGGCTTTTATCATTTGAGTCTCCCCTGTATTGCCCGCCGGGCTGAAGAGAGTCCAGGCTGTTTGTCAAAAAGCCAGAAACGCAGATGAGTCACGAAAAGGGATGCTTAACCGTGGACTGATTGCCAGCGGGGAAAGCCAGCGCGATGTGCTGACAGACACAGGGCTCGTTGGTTAGAACAACAGGGAACAGAAATTCCGGAACAATGGGAAGGGAATCATCGTATGTGCCTCGACTGGACCGAGCGTCAGTATCACCTTTCAGGTCCACTCGGTTCCGCTCTTCTGGAGGCTTTTATCTCATGGAGATGACTGAGCCGTCTGGGTAAATCCAGAGCGCTGAAGATAACCCTCTCAGGCTGGGAAGCCTTCGGGCACCCTTTTGGTCCTCGTCAGCTACACGGTAACCCCACATCCTTTTTTAATTTAGTCATGTGAACCAGCCGCTTTATATTCCTGTGATCGTTACTGCCGTGTGAAGCTGACACCGGCCCCGGTGACGATTACTGTTAACGTGCCCTAAGCCTACTGCTTGCGCCTGCCGATTATTAATTTCACCCACTTAATATCACTGCAGTACAACGTCATGTCATCAAATAATTTTTTGATTCAGTAACAGAAATGAAGCAGGTTTAACGTGGCAAATCATTCATAGCGGGCCTGGGCCCGCCATAAAGGAAATTACCGGGTTAACAGAGGAGGTACAGACGGGACTTCCGGCGCCGTATCAATATCATGTTGGGTCATCCGGAAAGCGTCAGGATAATGTTCCCGCTCCGTTCTTCTGGCCGGCTCTGTGCTGCGCCATGTGTACAGGCAATGCTGACACTGCTGTACCGTCCATACACCCTCAACAGGCGATGTTGCCATCATTTCAATGTGCTCATCAGCACAACGTGGACAAATCATACTCTCTCCTTAACCGCGATTTGATAACAGGGCCGTTAACTTCTCAACCCAAAGTGATGTTTCTGGCAGGTCTTTTACCGGCTGACTGTAGTGGCCGCGTATATCGGGTGCGACCGGTGTCGTCGCATCGATCACAAGCTTATCTGTTATCCCTGCGGGACTAGAGCCGGGGTCCAGTTCCAGTACGGACATGTTTGGCAACTGAACGAGATCGCCTTGTGGATTGACCTTGGAAGACAGGGCCCACATCACCTGAGGCAGGTTAAAGGGATCGACATCTTCATCGACCATGATCACCATCTTGACGTAGCCCAGACCATGCGGCGTCGTCATCGCCCGTAGCCCTACCGCACGGGCAAACCCACCATAGCGTTTCTTAGTAGAAATAATGGCCAGTAAACCGTGCGTGTACATGGCGTTTACAGCCTGCACCTCGGGGAAATCCGCTTTCAGCTGTTGATACAGAGGGACGCAGGTTGCCGGGCCTATCAGATAGTCAATTTCGGTCCAGGGCATGCCCAGATACAAGGATTCGAATATGGGCTTAGTGCGGTAGGAGACTTTATCAATCCGCACAACCGTCATCTTGCGACCGCCGGAATAGTGACCGGTAAATTCGCCAAACGGTCCTTCAATCTCACGTTTGCGGCCCTCAATCACGCCTTCAAGAATGACTTCCGATCCCCATGGCACATCAAAGCCTGTCAAAGGGGCTGTCGCGATGGGGTACGGGCTTTCGCGTAGTGCACCTGCCATTTCATATTCTGACTGATCGTATTTCAGCGGCGTGGCTCCCATCAGCGTGATAATGGGGTCATTGCCCAGCGAGATAGCCACGGGCAAATCTTCGCCACGTTCTTCCGCTTTGTGAAGATGAAGTGCAATATCGTGCATCGGCACGGGCTGCAGCCCGAGTTTGCGTTTACCTTTCACCTCCATCCGGTAAATGCCAACGTTTTGCTTCCCGAAATGTTCCGGGTCAAGTGGGTCACGTGAAACTACGCAGGCCTTATCAAGATAGAAACCGCCGTCGCCATCGTTTAAGCGAAACAGTGGAAGGATGTCGAAGAGGTTGATCTCTTCACCCTCAACGGTATTTTCTGACCAGGGCGCATTGGCGCGCCTTTCAGGAGCCACAGGAAACGTTTCCCAGCGGCGAATGAATTCGTCTATCTGCTGTTTCACTGGTGTATTTAGTGGGAGGCCCAGCGAAATGGCATGGTTTTGCCAGGAACCGATGGTGTTCATCACGACATGAGCATGATGGTAACCCTTGATTTTTTTAAACGAGAGGGCCGGTGCGCCTTCACCCATTCGCCCTGTCGCATTTGCCGCGGCGGCGATATCCGGTTCGGGCAACACCTCTTCATCAATTTCAAGAAGCTGGCCCTGTTCGTCCAGCGCCTTCAGGAAACTACGTAGGTCATCAAACGCCATTATTCACTCTCCATACTCAGAAATTTTTAAAGACTAGTTGAGGCCTTTCCAGCGATTTGCCTTTGGCGAGGCAATTCCAAACTGGTCGAGAACACGGGTGACGACATGATCGATCACATCATCAATAGTTTTGGGGTGGTTATAAAAAGCGGGCATTGGCGGAACCATAGCGACGCCAAGACGGGAGAGGGCCAGCATATTTTCAAGATGAAGAGGACTGAGAGGCGTCTCTCTGGGAACCAGGACAAGTTTTCTGCCTTCTTTAATGATGACGTCAGCAGCCCGTCCAATGAGCCCTTCCGCGTATCCGATGCGAATGCCAGCTAACGTTTTCATACTGCAGGGAATAATCACCATCCCATCGGTGTGAAAAGAGCCTGACGAGAGGGTAGCGGCCTGGTCGGCAGGACCGTGCACGACATCAGCCATATTCATCACCTCACGCGATGAAAAAGGCGTTTCGAGTTCAATTGTGGTTTTAGCCCACTTGCTCAAAATCAGATGCGTTTCAACCTCGCTGATTTCCTGTAAAACCCTGAGCAGCGCAACCCCTAAAGGCGCGCCTGTGGCTCCCGTCATACCGATGACAATTTTCATCTGACTGCCTCATTAAAATAATGTTCGTGTACGAATGAAATTGACGGTACGCCAGGCACGCCCTGAAAGTCAATTGATTTCTAAGGTTACTATTATCAGTGTTATCTTTTATGTCTGCAGACAAAGAGTGTTGAACGGAGGGAATAATGATTTAACATTAGCAGGACACTGCGGGTAAAAAATCAGGAATAAACCTTAATGCACAAAGACTTGAGCAACCTTTTCTTTCATCTGACGCGGAAACTTCTTCAGGAACATACCGCCTTATGGCAGGAAAAGATGCCCTTTCTGACAAAGCAACAGTTCGCTGTTCTGTCAGCCGTTCATGCTCAACCGGGAATCGAACAACTGGACTTGATGGAGGCGGCGTTGAGTTCAAAGGCTACGCTGGCAGAACTGCTTGTTCGGATGGAACGTAAGGGACTGATAAACCGTGCAGAGGGAAAAAAAGACAAACGTCGTAGATTTATTACGCTGACGGTTCAGGGCGAAGAGATGCTTAAAACTGCGGCACCGATAGCTGAACGCGTTGATTCCCATTTTCTGAACAGGTTAGAAAAAAATGAACAAAACGACATCATCAGCCTCCTGAAGATCATGTTAAAAAAACCTGTTTCCTGAAAGCATCCTTACCTTTTAGAAACAGGTTTAACCGCCGGGGTGTACCCGCAGCGGAATGACAAACCACCAGGGCCATCTTCGCCGCCTGGGAATATTTACGGCGCGGTTAGCGGATTTTGCGGGTAAATTGCTGTTCCGTAATCGTGCTGCCCCATTGATCCCCTTCCCACTCTTTCGATAATTCAAACCCGAATGACTCGTATAAGCGCCTTGCCGCCGTTAGCTTATTAAAGGTCCATAGCTGCACCGCAGAGAACTTCTGCTCATCGCAAAACGCCATCGCCATTGCCATCAGTTTTCGACCGAGACCGCTGCCCCGGCAGTCATCGTCAAGAATGAACCAGCGCAGATGCGCCTCATTGTTCCCGAGATCTTCACCATCAATGGCCACAGAGCCAACGATACGATCGTTCATGACTGCCAGCCAGATCTGGTTGCCTTCATTACCGAGACGTCCCGTAAAATCGGCAAGGCCCGCTGCGACCTTTGCTTCGAAAAAGGCACCGAAATTGTGCTCTCTGGCATAGTAACGGCCATGCATCTCCGTAATGCGGCCTGCCATGCCCGGCTGGTAGCCAGTGACGATGCTCACATGGCTGTGTTCATCAAGCTCTGTGTTTTCACGACAGGCTTTGAGTGCGCGGGCGTAGGATGACAGCCCCAGTGAGACAGTGTGCTGTCGCGCAGGGTCAAGCTTTCTCAGCGCAGCGGCGACCCGCTCATCAGCATACTGATTAATCGCCCCCACGGTCTTTATCCCCTTGTCTGTGAGCCGCAGGTATTTCGTTCTGCCATCATACGCGGACGGGGCTTCATCCAGCTCACCGGCCTCGACGAGTTTAGTGAGCAGGCGACTCACGCTGGATTTCTCAAGCCCCAGCGTCTCTACCAACTGGGACGCGGTCACGCACCCTTTTGCTTCTGCTTCGAGTAAGGTATGAACGGCAGACGCTGAATAATCGGTTGCCGCCAGGGTCTGATTCATAAAGCCCAGTTCGCGCACCATCAGACGTGATGCAACGCGGATAGTGTTAATGGTGTTTGAGGCTGTGTTCATCAGCGTAGATCCTTTACGACATAGTTGTATCATACAACCATATGACGGGAGATCCTGTCAATCTTGCTACGCCGCTGTGCGGCTGGCGCAGACTAAAACGCTTTCTGACCCGCTCAGTGCCCGTCTGAACCGACCAGGCTTAACCGTGAATACCCACCAGTTGAGGAAGTAACTGCGCGATCACATCCACAACGCTCCTGACGTTCGGGGGAATAAAACGGGCATCAGGAAAAATCGCATAAAGAAACCTGTCCGGGAGTCGCCATGTCGACAGGACAGGAACCAGTAACCCCGACGCCAGCCCTTCCGTTGCCAGCGGATGCTGAATGCCCCCGATCCCGATACCTGCCTGAATAGCAGCGATGAGCCCTTCGCTGGTATTGGCCCGAAAAACGGTGTTCACCTCTAATTCGATTGCCTCCTCTCCTGAAACTAACTGCAGAGGCCTGTCCAGCGCGAGACCGCTGAACCGGATATGAGGCAACTGCGTCAGCTCATCAACTGAATGAATTTGTTTAAATCCCGGCGCCGCATAAAGCCCGGATGTCACGCGGCCCAGCATGCGTACCGCATGTAAGTCTGGCGGTTTGCCCGCCAGCCGCACCGCAACATCTACCCCTTCACTGACCAGGTCGGCAATACGATCATCAAGTGAAAGCTCAAGATGTAATCCGGCGTGCGATTTCTGGAGCGCCAGAAGATGGGGAAGAAAAAGGCGCCCTAAGCCGCTGGGCAACTGCACGCGCACCGTGCCCTGCCACTGCTGATCCCCGGGATTGAGCGCCCTCTCTGCTTCCCGTATGGCATCCAGCAAAGGTTTGATGTCGCGTCTGTACCTCTCTCCCTGCTCGGTGAGCATCATAACGCGCGTTGTCCGGCGAAATAACACCACACCTAGTTCTGCTTCCAGTGCGGCAATCTGCTGACTCACGGCAGACTGTTTCATGCCGATCAGGCGTGCAGCGGCGGAAAAGGAGCCTGCCTCAGCGACCCGCAGGAACGTCGCCATCGCGTTAAGCTTGTTGTTCATTTAATGATTTCACTTATAAGTGCCATCAGTTAAGGGGGATATGCGCAAAAAAATGAATATATCACACTCTCTCCCGTCACCTTATCTGGAGAAAATGCATGAATACGCTGCAAACGAAAAACGTCGCGCTGGTCGCGGGAGCCAGTGGCATTGTCGGGCGCCAGCTCGTTAACACGCTGCGGCAAAATGACTGGGAGGTGATTGGCCTGAGCCGTAACCCATCGCCGCATCTCCAAAACCTACCCGTTGTCACCGTAGATTTACGGGATGCCGGGCAGGCCGCACGTGCGCTGCAGCCGTTAACGCATGTCACGCATATTTTTTACAGTGCCTGGCTTAACGCGGCCAACTGGGCCGAAATGGTGGAACCCAACGTCACCATGCTGCGTAATCTGGTGTCCAACATTGATACCGTGGCATCGTTAAAAACGGTAAGCCTGATGCAGGGTTATAAAGTGTATGGCGCACATCTTGGTCCCTTTAAAACGCCTGCGCGTGAAAGCGATCCTGGCGTTGCTGGCGCTGAATTCAATGCGGCTCAACTGACGTGGCTCAGCGATTATCAACGTGGACGGTTATGGCGATGGAATGCTGTCAGGCCGGGCGTAGTAGGCAGTAACGTGCCCGGTAATACCATGAATCTTGCGCTGAGCATCGCGCTGTATGCTTCACTTTGTCAGTCGCTGAATCTCCCGCTCCGTTTTCCTGGATCACCGCAGACCTGGGGCAGCATCGTTGATTTTACGGATGCAGGTTTACTCGCTGATGCAACGCTCTGGGCAGCCACCTCACCCGCAGCCTCAAACCAGGCGTTCAACGTCAACAACGGCGATGTCTGGCGCTGGGCTGAACTCTGGCCGTTGATTGCGCGTTGGTTTGAGGTTGAATGCGCACCGCCCGTGAGAGTGTCGTTTGAGCGTATGTTCAAAGATTACCGCTCAGTCTGGCGTGAACTTGCGCTGAGCAAGCGTCTGGCAGAATCTGACATTCTGAAGCTGAACGACGGGCAGTTCGCAGACTGTGTTTTTAGCTGGGATTACGACATGTTCGGCGATGGCAGTAAGCTGCGCCGTGCAGGATTTCGGGGCATGCAGGCAACAGATGAGATGTTCTTCCGTCTGTTCAGACAGTTCAGAGCTGCCCGCATAATTCCTTAATCGCTGACCGCCGCGGGTTCCGGCCGGAATAAACAAAAGTGGGCAGTCGGGACGCCCTTGCGCGGGAACAGATCCGTCGTATAAAAAATGCGGGCTTAGCAAACCGCTGATGATGCCTGTGCGTTGATTATGACGCACGGGCGTTATCCCCTCTTTGACGTTACTCGTCGTTTTATGTCCGTCGCGGCATAACGGAATTAAGCACCCATGAATAATTCACCGGAAGTCAACCATGTAGCCTGTATAACCGGTTATTGCGTCATTTCAGCCTTGAATAAACAGCCATCTTCTTCATGCTTATTAATCCACCTTCACTAAGGAGATATTATGCGTGATGAATACAAAAGCTGTATTGAGGCTTGTTATTTGTGTGCAGCCGCATGCGACCATTGTGCCGCCTCATGCCTTGAAGAAGAAAATGTCGATATGATGCGCACGTGCATAAAACTGGATATGCAATGTGCCAATATTTGTCGTCTTGCCGCGCAGTTTATGACGCTTAATAGCGAATTTGCGTCAGCGCTTTGTCAACTCTGCGCGGAGGTCTGTCAGCGGTGCAGCGATGAATGTGGTCAGCACAAACATGACCATTGCCAGGATTGCGCCAGAGCCTGTCACCAGTGTGCTGAACATTGCAGGAAGATGGCCGCATGAGGCAGATTACCAGGCCCGCTTTGGCGGGTTTTTAATAAAGGTAAAGGATCAGAGTGAATATTCAGCCTGAAGCTGATGTCACCTCGATCCAGTCGCGCCAATGCTATCCTGCGTGACTCGCCGACTCAGTTTACCGGTTGCCAGGCCCTGTCTGATACGTTCTGCACGGTGACAGGTTTAATGCGTGCATAAAATCATTTTAAAAGGACTGGCACAGGATACAGGAGTTGTAAGCTGTAGCGTTGAAATTCTGTAATTACCTGACTTTCTACAGCACATGTATTCTTTTATGAATCAAAATCCATTTGGAATAACCATTCAGAGCGCAGCGGCAAACGAATAGATCAGCGTCTGCGCTTCGTTTATTGCAGCCTGTTATTTCAGGGGTAAGCGGTAACGTGATCATCCCACTCATGGCTAAAATTAAGATTATTCCCGAGCGTCTATCCAGCTGCGCTAACTGACTGTTTACAGTTATTAAAATTTTCTGACTGTTATCTTTGACGGCGGCTTTTCATTTATTCAGTCTGCCGGTTCGCCTGCTTTATTCCCGTCTGACAGCTAATTTAAAAAAACGTTGAGTAAATTACCCGGTCCGTTTATGCGCAACAGCGAGTCACCCTTTCAGCGCACGGGCCTGCTGGTCAGAAAGGCGAATACGATGGAAACATACTCCTCTGTCTGCGATGCCAAACAGCCGTCAGGCGTCAGCCGTGTTACCCCCTGCCCCCTGAACAGGCGGCCTGTCCAGCGACATTCTTATCGCCGAACCGCGCAACCTGTCCACACCGGGCATACGGCAAGCAGATGTTCTGTCTGGTTGCGGGGAAGCAGACATCGACAGGGTTTCCTGCGTCCTGTCACGGACAAGGCCAATAGCCACACATCGATTTATGCGCAGCCACTCAACGACCCGCATCCGCCTGGTGTGCGCAATGCCGTGCAGAAGCGGTTACGGCGCTTTGAGCCGCAGGTAACGATTCCGTCCGGGGTGTTTAATCCGGTGGCGTTAGTCATCGTTCATGCCGCAAAAACGGCGCAGATGACAGGACGGGCTGATGAAAACATCATCAGGTTAATGAAAGACGAAACGTTACGGCGGGAGATAAAACCGGCCCGGCAAGACGTGTGCGCGTCGGGCCAGGAGAGCCGACAATCGCCTGGAAACGGTGTCAGCCGTTACCGTGGTCAGCCAAGCTGATGCCTGAATCCGAAATCGTACTCTTGCTATCGCGCGCGCAGTTTGCGTTGACGATAGGCATGCACATTGTGCTGGCGGCGTTTACCCTGGGGCTTGGCCTGATCATTGTTTTGCTGGAAGGAGCCTGGTTACGCTACCGCCGTTCACACCACTGGCAGGCGCTTCAGTTCTGGATGCGAGTCTTTTCGCTCACGGTTGCAGTAGGTGCCGTCTCGGGTGTGGTCATGGAATTCCAGTTTGGTACCAACTGGAGTCCCTTTGCTCATAAAGTGGGTGGCGTCATGGGCCCGCTGATGTTTTATGAAATCCTGGTGGCGTTCTTCCTGGAGTCAGGCCTGACCGGCGTGATGTTATTTGGTATGGGTAAAATAAACCCAAAACTGCACTTCATTGTAACCTGCCTGGTGGCGTTAGGGGCTTTCCTCAGCGCATTCTGGATCCTTGCCGCCAACTCCTGGATGCAAACGCCTGTTGGCTATCTCCGCGATGAGCATGGTATTTTCCATGCCAGGAGCTGGATAAGCATCGTCTTCTCTCCCTCGTTTCCACTGCGGTTTACGCATATGGTGCTGGCTTCTCTTATTGCGAGTTTTTGCGTGACTGCCGGGGCCAGTGCATGGCGGTTACTTAAGCAGCCCGCCGACCGTGCCGCGAAATGTGTGATGTCCTGGTCCCTCTGGCTGCTGCTGATTGCTATGCCGCTGCAAATCGTAACGGGCGATCTACAGGGCGAAAAAACCCGTGACTACCAGCCTGCCAAACTGGCTGCAATTGAAGGCAGCTGGCGCAGGCCGCCTCAGGGTGAGGGGGAGCCTTTACGCCTTTTCGCCCTGCCCGATCAAAAAGCGCAGGTTAACCACGCAGAAGTGGCGATCCCGACAGTGGCCTCACTTTATTTGCGCCATAACCTCACCGGGCACATTAAAAGCCTGAGCGAATTCCAGCCTGATCAACAGCCGCCGGTCTGGCCGGTCTTTTTTGCCTTCCGCGTGATGGTAGGTATGGGGCTCATTATTTTTGTGACCAGCCTGACCGCGCTCTGGCTGCGTTACCGGCGCGCGCTGTGGCCGCGCCGGTTGATGAAGTGGGTTGTGGGCCTAACGCCCGCTGGCTTTATTGCCCTGCTCGCAGGCTGGATCGTGACTGAGGTGGGCCGTCAGCCCTGGACGATCTACGGGTTATTACGTACCGACCAAAGTATTGCTCCCCTTTCCTTATCGACCGTCATCTTCTCTTTCACCGGCATCATCGGGGTGTATTCTCTGGTCTTTGGCCTGGGAATCTATTATTTCTTACGCCTCGTTAATTCGTTCGACAGTCATGCGCTCAGCGACGAAATCAGCACGGAGGCCTCTTCATGAGTCTCGATGATCTGTCCGCCGCCACGGTAGCCTTTTCGTTACTCATTTACCTCTTGCTGGACGGAACCGATCTGGGCGTCGGTTCCGTTATTCTTTTTTTTGATAATGAGCAGGATCGCCGCCGCCTGGTCCAGTCCATCCTGCCTGTGTGGGATGCTAATGAAACCTGGCTTGTCCTGACCGCGGGTGCGCTTTTAGCACTATTTCCCGCGGCCTACAGTCGGATCTTTAATGCTATCTATGTTCCGCTGTTTCTGATGTTTTTCTCCCTCTTTGGCCGTGCGCTGGCGCTGGAATACCGCGGGCAGGCTTCATCTCGCGTTAAGCGCTGGCTTGATTTCGTCCTTTTTATCGCATCGTTTGCGGCCGGTTTTTTGCAGGGCTACATGGCCGGCTTACTGGTGAGCGGTTTACCGGGTCAAACCGAATTTAGCTGGCTGTCGGGATATGCATTAATCAGTGGCCTGGGCATGGTATGGATTAACAGCCTGCTGGCCTGTTGCTGGATACGCTGGCGCGTGGGCGATCAGGCAAACATACGTGCGAGGCAACTGAGTGGGTGGTTACTGGGGCTGACTTTCCTGTTTTTCATTTTTAACATAGCGTATTTACCTGCCCCCTGGCAGAAAGCCCTCTCAACGCTTCCCGGAAAAATAAGCCTCGCGCTTGTCGCACTCTGTTGGGCAGGGCTGGTCGTGAAGTTGAAAAGTAACGCCGCTTTATCGCCGTTAATTTTTGCGCTGCTGATGGTGACGTTCACGTTTATCACCCTGATGACCGGCATGTATCCATGGCTGATTCCTGGTACGTTAACGCTGTCTGACGCCTCGTCAGGTGCCTCTGGTCAGTATTTCTTGTTGGCAGGCATCGCCATCATTATGCCCCTGACACTGGCCTACAATAGCTGGGCTTTCTGGGTTTTTCGGGGGCGGGTCAAATGATCCCACGGATAACCTGACAGACACGATCTGGCGCACGAACTGAACGCTGCGGCAGCCTTAACACATTCGCTGCGTTGCGCGATGAGGTTAACCCGTGCACTATCGAGTTCATCGATTCGCTTTCTTGCCGTTTCCATTACCGAAAAACGCCCATCTATCCCGTCTTACCTGTTTATAAGTACGCGGCATGACATAACCCTCCGGTTAAATACAGTATTCCATCCAGACGCGTGCAGCTATCAGCATCGTAATGACCCCGGAAGTGTCGGGTCTCCCTTTATGCCCGGTGCAGGCGCTCCTTCGCGATGTTCTGCCTTAAACCTGCAGCTGACAGGGTTATCACGTGTACTGATTGACCCGTACACATTGCGCGGTAACAACGCGCTAAAAACGCGGCTTTGACGTTAAGACAGGCTATTTGTGATTAACATCTTATTTACACAATTAACATCCTCTTTTTGCTGGCTTGCCGCTGGGCGATGACTCTATATTCAATTTATTCTGTAAAACACAGTTTTACTCTGTAAACCTCGCATTGCGTGCAGACTGGCTCCCGAGCCCTGTCAGCAACGTCAGATTGGGTTCGGTTACAAAGCATAAGGGGAAGCGATGGAGACAGTTAACGCACCGCATTTGCCTGTCAGAGAAAACTGGCTGGCACGGCATCACGAAAACGCGTTGATGCCCGATCTACCCATAGTGGATGCTCATCACCACTTATGGGACCGCCAGTCAGGACGTTATCTGGTTCCTGAGTTCAGCCACGATATTGAGCAGTCCGGACACCGGGTTCTGTCGACGGTTTATGTGCAGTGCCGTTCCATGCTGCGCTGTAACGGACCTGAAGCTTTCAGGCCCGTGGGTGAGGTTGAGTTCGCGAGCGGCGCTGCCGCTATGTTTGACAGTGGCCATTATGGTAAGGCAGCAGGCTGCGAAGCGATTGTAGGTGGTGCCAGTCTGCTGGCAGGAGATGACCTGCAACCCGTCATTGAATTCATGATGGCGCGCTCAGGGGGACGTTTACGAGGAATGCGTAATCCGCTTGCCTGGCACAGTGATCCCCGCGTCGTATCAAGCCCTGTCACACCGCCTGCTGGCCTTGCCACCACTACCGCATTTCGCAAAGGCGCAGCCTGCCTTGTCCGGAACGGACTCTCGCTGGATGTCTGGGTTTACCACACCCAGCTTGATGACATTATTGCGCTGGCAGATGCGCTACCCGATCTTCATATCATTGTGGACCACTGCGGCGGGCCGATCGGCACGGGGCCTTATGCTGGCAAAAGGGATACCGCCTTTCAGGCGTGGCAAAACGCTATTACCGCTCTGGCTGAACGACCAAACGTCAGCATGAAGATCAGCGGCTTTGGCATGACTGTCATGGGCTTTCCCTTCGCACAAAACGCCACACCACCGGACTCGCTGACGCTCTCTCTCGCCTGGCGGCCACTGTTTGAAACGCTGGTCGAAACGTTCGGCGTCACACGCTGTATGTTTGCCAGCAATTTCCCGGTCGACAAAGGCATGTTCAGCTATGGCGTGTTCTGGAACGCCTGCAAACGGCTGGCTGAACACATGTCTGCCGACGAAAAAGCACACCTTTTCTGGCGCACCGCAGCGTTGAGCTATCGCTTATCTTCCCTGGAGAATGCTGATGAATATCAAATCAAGACCGCATGAGGCTCATCCACTGGAACAGAATGAAGCCAGCCTGACGCTCTCTCAAACATCGGCAGAAAAACGAACGCTCGCGCTGGGTGGGCTCGGGTGGGCTTTTGAAAGCTATGACTCATTTTTGCTCTCGCTTTTATTGCCTGTGCTTGGCGTGGTATTTGCTGTCAGCAAAACTGAACTGGGTCTGTTTATCAGCACCACGGCTGGCGGACAGATCATTGGCGGCATTCTGTTCGGGATGGTCGCCGACAAAATCGGACGAGTCAGAACCGCTTTCATTTGTATTACGATCTATTCGCTTTTCTCAGGACTCCTGGCCTTTTCCCATCATCAACAAACTTTTGCTTTGCTGCGATTTTGCGGGGCACTGGGAATGGGTGGGATGTGGACCTCAGGGGCAGCGCTCATCGCCGAAACGTGGCGCCCTGAACGCCGTGCCCGGGGTGGTGCACTGATGCAAATGGGTTTGCCGGTGGGGGCCATTTTAGCGATTGGGCTGACGGCACTGGTCACGGCGATGACAGGCAAACTGGAAAACGGCGGATGGCGATACCTTTTCATGATTGGCGCCTTGCCGGTTTTTATCATGATGGTCATTGCGTATATCACGCCTGAATCGCCAGTGTGGCTGGCACGCCAGCGGGAACGGGCTCACAGACCGACCCAGACGGCGCGGTCGGGCAAAACGAATCTGAAAGGACTGTTGCTGGCCTTTACCTTTATTTTTTTCATTCAGTACCTGTTCTGGGGTGTTTTTACCTGGACGCCCACCTATCTACGTGAAGTGAAGCACCTTGATTTCCTGCACAGCCTGAAATTTGTGCTGGCCTTGCAAACAGGTGCGATTGCCGGCTTCCTTGTGTTTTCACTCCTGGCAGATAAATGGGGGCGCAGGCCCATGTTTTTGCTCTACCTGTTTATCGGCGCTGTGGCAGTCGGCCTGTATCTGGCGACAAGCCAGCCACTGGTTCTGATGGCAGCCATCTTTATGGCGGGGTTTGGTGTAAACGGTATTTTTGCCGGCTCCGGGCCCTTCCTTGCCGAGATTATTGGCGACACACAGTCACGCGGCTTTTTAATGGGCCTGGCTTATAACGGTGGTCGCTTAGGTGGGTTTATTGCACCGCTACTTATTGGCTATGTTGCCAGCATAGGGGGATTTACCGCAGGGCTGGCGACCACGGTTCTGGCCTTTATCGCCGCAATGGTTGTGGTGTGGATGGCACCCGAAACGAAAGGCATTAAGCTGCAATAGCCCTTTTCTTTAAGCCTGATAAGGCACGACTGTTTTGGTCGTGCTTTTTTTAGTATGTAATGGGCTCTCCTCGCTCTTTAAAGACTTTTTTAAACAACTGAGAAAGAGCCACAATCGACACATCGGGACAATCAAGAGAGAAACGAGCGGGCCTTTCTGAATGACAAAGCCGCCCCTGCAAATCTGCCAGCCAGCCTGAAGTTCTGGTAATAATGCAGATTGATGCGCGAAAATGTCCCCTGGCGACCACGATACTGAATTAACGAAAGGGAATAAACATGGAAGTAAAGGTAGCATTATGTCCACCTGAGGAATGGGAATCCATGGTAACCATTTTTACTGAAATGGAAGAACATTATTATGGCAAGGGAACAATTCATGAATCGCTGATGAAGGATTATCTCCGTAATTTTTTGTTTAACCCGCTTTCCGGAACCATGGTAATCAAGGCTCACAGCGACAATAGCATTACTGGACTGGCCTGTTGCAGCCTGCTTTTCCCTTCTCCCCGATACAGCAGTCAGTTGCACATCAAAGAGCTCTATGTTTCCAGGGACGCTCGAAGTAAAGGTATCGGTAAATCGATGATGCGCTTTATAGCCATGCTTGCGCTTAAACACGAATGCCATAGCCTCAGTTGGAACGCTGAGAAATCTAATTCTGACGCTAACCGTTTTTATCAGTCTCTGGGTGGCAGAATAAATGACAAGATCGTGAATTACTATCTGCACGGGGAGAACCTGAGCCAGCTGGCACTAAGCGATACAGCATAACCAGAGCGCTCCCTTAGTTGATATACTTGCCACCAATTGATCAACGTTTACTGTCACCTGAAAGAGCAACTGCGAACGTCACATTTCCGCGCATAGCAGTCGATGAAGGATGCAGATGTCCGCGCTGTACCAAAAGCAGACTAAAACAACCTCTCGCCCTCGCTCATTAACATGCTGCAAACGACTGGCGTCCCAGGCCTTCATCGCGAAGGTTACTGCGGCATTCAGTTCCTCGCCTGTTGCACCATCACGCGCTTCGGTTGACAGACCTGTTTCAACGCTGTGCAGATACCTGGCCAGTGCCTGTGCATTCGTGTCTGCAGCCAGTTCGCCCGAGCCTGTTGCTTTGAGAACGCATTTCAGGAACCCTTCGCGGATACGGTTGCGGCGTGCTTCAAGAAGCTTACGGATATGCTCATGCCCGGGCGAACAGGTATTGACGGATAACGCGATAAGGCAACCGCTTGGGTGCCCCTGCTCTGTCTGCATAGTTACCGAACGGCGCAACGCCAGTTCAATGGCTTCGCGCGGAGCGAGGTTGTCGTCCCACAGACAGTCGTTCATCTGACCAGAGGCAAAAAAACCGTTTAACAGCGCTGTTTTTTACGCTTTTTCCGGCTACCTTTCAGGTGCAGGAGCCGTCTGATGCACCGTTACGATGCCTGGCCTTGCAGCAAAGGCATGCCGCAAGTTATCACTTTTTACCCTTAGTTTGATTCACCAGTATTGAGAGGCCTTATGTTTGACTGGGAAGATCTGCGCTATTTTTCAACCTTTGCCCAGACTGGCTCACTTGCCTCTGCGGCAAAAAAACTGGGCGTCGACCATGCAACCATTGCCCGAAGGATAGCCTCACTTGAAGCGTCGGTTAATCTCAGGCTGGTTGACCGTCGGCCGCGGGCCTATGTTCTGACGGAAGACGGGCATCAGATAGCACGTTACGGAGAACAGATGAATGCGGCAGCCTACTCACTGGAACGTTACTCCAGTGCTGAACAGGATGTTGCAGAAGGTGACGTAGTGGTTGCTGCTCCTCCGGCTTTCATTGGTGCTTTTATAGCCCCTTACGTTGGAAGTCTCCGTCAGGATCACCCGGGTCTTCGCCTGAGTCTCCTGGTGACCAAAGAACGTCTTTCACTTACCCGTCGTGAGGCAGACATAACCATCAGTATGGTCCGTCCCGTTGAGTCTGCCGTTCGTACGCAGCGCGTTGGCCAGGTTAAGTTCAGGCTTTACGGCAGTGCAGAATATCTCGCCACACCGGGAGAACGGAGCGTCATCGCTTACGATGAGGACGTGACAGAGACGCCACAGCAGGCCTGGCTTAAAGCGCAGTGCGCGGGGCTGAAAGTTGTGTTCTTCAGTAATGATTTACGTATACAGGCTATTACGGCGGCTGGCCATGCCGGTATAGCGCTGTTACCCGAATACCTGGCGAAGGAATATCACCTTGTGCCGACAGATCCCGATGGCCCGGTTCTCATTCAGGACATCTGGTTGAGCGTTCATGAAGATGTCCGGTATGCGAGACGCATCAGTACTGTCCTGGACTTCCTTAAAGGCTGCCTTGAGCCTGCATGTAGCTTGTGAATTTTTGCATACTGAGCAGGTGATAATCTGGAATATCACACAGCGTTGCAGCCTCCTATACTCTCCCTGACTCTGAAGACGGGTAATAAACACGGTGTTTATTACCCGACCCGTTCAGGTTCTCTCGTCATTTCCGGTAACCCAGTAAAGGTAATCTTCTATGAACAGTAATATGAGTGGAAAAGTCATTGTTATCACCGGTGCCAGCAGCGGTATTGGTGAAGCCACTGCCCGGCTTTTAAGCGCCGCAGGCGCGAGTGTCGTGCTGGGTGCCCGTCGTCTTGAAAAGCTGACTGCTCTGGCGGATGAACTGACTCGGGCGGGCGGAAAAGCAGAAGTCGTGCAGATGGACGTGTCAAACCGTCAGGATGCCGAAAAACTGATTAAGACAGCTGTAAACACGTTCGGCAGGATTGATGTGCTGATTAACAACGCGGGTATTATGCCCAATTCACGACTGGACCAGTTGCGGGTAGAGGACTGGGAAAAGGCTATTGATATCAATCTTAAAGGCACGCTGTATGGCATTGCCGCAGCCCTGCCCTTTATGAAAGACCAGAAAAGCGGCCATATCATTAACGTGTCTTCTGTAGCTGGCCTGCGTGTTCGCCCTACCACGGCTGTTTATTCAGCGACTAAATTTGCGGTACGGGCTATATCAGAGGGCCTGCGTATGGAAATGACGCCATACAATATTCGCAGCACGATTATTTCGCCCGGACCGGTTGATACGGATTTACCGGAAAGCGTGACAGATGCTGCCGTAGCAGAGCAGGTCAGAAAGATACACGAAACGGCTATCCCGGCAGAAAAACTGGCTGAGACCATCGCGTTTGCAATCAGCCAGCCAGAAGCCATCGACATCAACGAAATCGTTATACGTCCCACCGCAATAGACTTTTGACCATTGCCCTGAGACAAGCTGGAATGTCGGCAGGGGCACAAGAAACATGCCATCTTCTCCATTGTTTCCCTGACGGAAGCCGTGGGCCCATGAAAGATGCGCATCCTTCACCGTAAAGGAAGAAGCCCCGCGAATGCTGCGGGGCGCTTTTGCGCCCGGTCTCACCCGTATTGCGCCTGCTGGTCGTGCCGCCTCTCTCTCCTCGTACCGGATGAGGCTTCTCACTCACGACAGGCTTCCGACACGGCGTAGCTGTCCTCAAACATACGGAAACGCGTAATGAGCCCCTGTTCGATGTACATATCGAGTACAAATTCGGTCTCAATTAACTTACCGGTTTTTTTAACGCGCGTGGCAAGCTCGCCCGTGGCGACGACGTGGTTGCCGTTGATAAGAATGTCGTTGATGTCGAACTTTTCTGACGTCGTCTGCTCCCGGATTTGCACATAGAATTCGGCCACACCTGTTCTGCCTTTTTTACGCCCAATCCAGGGAACCACTTGTGTATTACCGGCGATAAGCCAGTCCACCTTTTCACTGACCAGTTCAGCGATCTCGCTCACCACCTCTGAGGTGGCGATACGATGAAAGAAGGTTTCGACTACAGCCTAAGGTGTTGGCGTCGTCATAAAGTGTCACTCCCGTTAACTGAAGCCCAGGCCCTCAAGATTAATTTAGTGTTCCGGCAAGCGGCTTATCTGCAGATGCGGTTATATGGTGCAGGTCAAAACTCGGGTCACTGACGTGATCGTGTTTCGAAGAGCATGTTGCATAACGCGGGCGGTTTCCCCTTTACCTCGTCACTTGAGATAATGTCGCGAGCATTAACGCGGTTTTATTCAGGCAAAATGAAGACGAACCGCTTTCCAGACCTGTTCGCTTTGTTCTGAAAAAACATTTAGTCATGCCGGGCGAGTTATTCTGGATAATCCCTCCACAGGGTAACGCCGCATAATCGCTTTTACCGCTCTCTCTGAGATGAAATGCAGCTTATTGTAATAGTGAGCTGACTGACTTAACAGCAATGTAATGCCAGCGTATTCCGTCACAGAGAAAGGGGATTGCGTCAGCCATATAGTCACTAACAGTGATTATACGAGAAGCTCTTTAATAGCGGCAGGTTAACGCCCTCTGAAAATCTTATCCCGCGCTTAGTACACCATTCTATTTTCTCTAGCGAAAAATATAATTCTGTTCCTTTCGGGTTATTTATTCTCCTTTTCCACAAAATCACCATTTACAAATAAACCATTAATAATAAAGGCAAAAAAACACCTGGCAATCTTTTATTGATGGATGCAAACTGTTAAAAGTGAAAACCGGTGAAACAGCTCTTTACATTTCTCGCCTGGCCAGTGCCGAATATAAAAGCATTTATTCAACCTGTTTCTCCAGCCGTTTTTGAAATACGCTTCAGTCACTCGCGCTTTGAACAGGTTGCCATATACTTCAGGCATATTCTCATTCGGAATATAACGACTCATTTCAATTTATGGCAGCACAAACGGTTCTGTAAAGGCGTCTGTGCAAGGAGACAGTATTATGGATCAAACCGCATTTTTGATCGGGTTTTCGGTCATGGCAATTGCGTCACTGGTAATTTATGCCACAGGCAAAAAAACCTTTCCCTTTCGACATCACACGTTAATGCATGCCTCAGTGCCTTTTATTGCCGCCACCGCTTATCTGGCCATGGCCTTTGGTTTCGGAAATCTGGCCACAGAGAGTGGCAGCATCGTTTATCTCGCCCGCTATGCTGACTGGTCTGTTACCACACCTGTTTTACTGGCAGGGCTTGTTATGGTTGCCTTTCACGAGCAGAGTAAACCGGGTGAAATGGGCGGATTTTTAACAGCCATCATCATTCTGGATGTGATGATGATTATCACCGGTCTGGTCTCTTCGCTGGCGGAAACGTTCGCCGCTAAATGGGTCTGGTATCTCTGGTCATGTGCTGCGTTTCTTGGCGTGGTTTACCTTCTTTGGGGACCGTTACGTACGATTGCCGCTGAGCGCGGCAGGGCGATGGCAGAGGCTTACAACAAAAACGTCGCATTGCTGACGGTGGTCTGGTTCATCTACCCCATCGTTTTCCTTGTCGGTCCGGAAGGATTAAAAATCATCACCGATCCTGCGTCCGTATGGGCATTCCTGGTTCTTGATATCATCGCCAAGGTGTTTTACGCCTTTTACGCGGCGTCCAGTCTTGAAAAAGCGCTGCGCCATACCACCTTTGATGGTGCTGTGCGGATATGACTCTGCGGCAGATTGCCGGCTGGACAGGACTTTGGGGGGCAGCGCTGGCTGCCTCTTTCAGTCCGATGCCCGTGCAGTTGATTTTTGCCATTGTCGCAATAGGTGTTATTGGCATGGCTCACGGTGCCAGCGATCTGGCAGTAGTAAAACGCGGACGTAAGGTGCCCTTTCTGGCTGCTTATGGGGTGATCATTCTGCTTTGCCTGTTCTGGTGGCACTGGTCACCGGCACTGGCATTACCCGGTTTCTTGCTGGCATCTGCGCTGCATTTTGCCCTTGAGGATGCCCCAAAGGGAGCGATAACCGAACGTCTGGCCAGAGGCGTCAGCATGATAGCGACGCCGGCCCTCTTTCACCCGCGAGAGTACAACATCATTCTTCACCAGGCAGGGCTGGCACCCACTCTGCCCGGCTCCGTGACGTTATGCATGGCGATTGCCGGCGCACTTTGTGCCATTAGCCTGCTCATTACTGGCGTGAGTCGTCACGATGTGCGGCTCATGACCGGGACGCTGGCGCTGCTGCTCCTTCCGCCTTTTGTCGGCTTTTCTATGGGATTTTTGATTCTGCATGCCCTGCCACAAACCCGGTTACGCCGTCTTCAGCTGGGCTATGCGCATTACACAGGTTACCTTTATGCAACCTGGCCGGTGTTTGCAGGAGCGATCCTGCTGGCGGCGGTGACAACCTGTATGATGTACCCGTCCAGTGACGCAGACATTAAATCGCTGTTTGCTGCGCTCGCTTCGCTCGCTATTCCCCATATGCTGGTTACGCCCTACTTCGAGCCAGGTAGCCATGAATAGTGAACTTAATGTGCGCAGTCCCCGCCGGAAACACGCAGAAGCGTCCCTCCTCTTGCAGGATGCCCCCGCGAAAGACAGTTACTGTGGCTTCCCAGCAAACCGGTTTAAGGCTCCGCTGAAAATCGCTGCATAGCTGCACGCACGCAATACCGCTATCACGCGAGGATCACTGTTCGCTTTCCGGGAGAGCCGCATGTGAAGCGGTGCGCTTCAGTCAGAATGACGCCAATGCCGCCAGAGGTTTACAGCGGCACAGGCAGTGAAGGTGATACAAGGAATCAGCAGGCAAGGACAGATATTCAGGTTTGGCCTGGCAACCTTAACGGATCAGTTACCTGATTTACGACCGAACAAGAGACCCAGCAGTTCACGGTAATGCTGTTCTTCTTCTGCACTTCCTGCCAGCTCCAGGCGTCGGACGAGTTTGCTGCAAATAGCCGTGCGGTTCAGGCTTTTTCCTGCTCGAAGTATTTCGGATGCAATGCTGCCCAGCGTTTCTTGCTGCGTAGGCAGTGACGCGCTTTCAAAGTAGCGGGCAATGGCGCTCATGGCGTCGGGTCTGGACGAGTTTTTATACAATGTCGGCTCTGGGGAAATATTTAATGAGTTAACTATTACGTGTCGGTAAAGTTATAGACTTGATGGTCCGCTGTACAGGTGTATTTTTGGAAACGCTCGTTTTCTTTTGCAAAACGTGCTTTACCTCCATCCTGCCTGATCTCACGAGAGTCTGACAGGCTTTTCAGTCCTGATCCCGGGTGGGTTCACCACCGACGCCACAGCATTCCTGAACTGGTTCTGAATTCTGCGAGATGAGAGAAAGAATGATGTTACCGACACGCTAATCGCAGCGACATTTTCTCTTTCACATCGAAAATGCCCTGCTTAACACGTTAAAGGTGATCGGGAATGATCACTCTTTTTCCGCCCCGGGATTCAGTGCATTGAGTTGTTTCGCATCATGGCTGCAAAAGAAGGTGATATCCTGATGATGCTGACTCAACAACGCACGAAGCTGCTGTTGTGTACGCTTTCTGGCTTCGTTATCCATGGCCATCATCCACTGATAGAAACGTAGCCCTGGCGTACAATGAGGATCCTGCAGCGCCATCTCGCCCCGATAGAACCAGGCGTCGCCGCCATGAAGCAACCACCCTTCCGACCGACTGACTGCAATACCGGCATGGCCTTGCGTATGGCCGGGCAGTGGCACAAGCAGAATTTCAGCGGGAAGACCTTTGAGTGCGGTTACGGCATCAAAGCCGTACCATTGCTCTCCCTGAACCTGATAGCCTGTCCAGCCAGAAAGTCCGGTCCACTGACCGGGCCGATAGCGTTCGCGGGCCAGCCAACTGTGCCGCTGTTGTGATGTATCAATCTCGGTTTGTAGCAGATGTACCTGTGCGCCAGGGAAATCAGTGAGCCCCCCGGCATGGTCAAAATCAAGATGAGTAAGAACGATGTGACGCACATCGTTAGCATTGAATCCCAGCGCCTCAATGCGGGAGCGTGCAGTGAGGGCTTCCCGCCTTTGAATATTGTTCAGCAACCGAAAAAAGCCAGAAAGACGTTTTTCTGGGTGGCGCATATCATCCCGTCCAAAACCGGTATCGACCAGGACCAGACCGTGTCGATCTGTTTCTATCAGCAGGCAATGGCACACCAGATGGGCATAAAGGCCTTTACTGAAACCATCAAACAGCGCTCCGCCCACCGGGCACATACATCCACAATTAAGATGATGAATTTTCATAATTTACCCAGCTTTAAAATGTTGTAAACGTGCAGACAGGCGGTATCTGGAAACCTGTATGACTGAAGGCTCTGAGAGCATGAGGTGAATGGCTGTACTGCATGGCTGTTCCTGATAACGCACGTGTTTGAAACAAAAGAAGCGCAGGCAGACAGCCGTCGGAATGCACGATGCCTGGCGTTCAGAACGTACATGAGTAATAAGCAGTGCATGGGGAACGAAGCGCCTCCGGCCTGGCTATCGTTAGTATTGCTCAGCTGAGTTTTACATCGGTGGATTTTTCCTCTTCAAGCCTCTTCGCACGCCGTTGTGATGCTTCTTTCAGGCCGAGTGGAGAGGCAAGCGCAATGCGCGTCTGCAACCAGTCCCTCCAGAGCGTGGCATTTCAGATGAACAATGCGACGTTTATCGCGGGCATCAATAATCTGATCAAGGCGCGAAATTTGCCTTTCAGCACTGTAAACGTCAGAGAGGTCATGAATAAACAGATCAAGTAACGTTTTTACTTTCACAGATTAATCACCCTTCCGGCCAGTGATAAACATAAAAGAAGGATCATTACGAATAACAGCAGCGTTCAACGGGCGTTGTTCATGGAGCGCTCCCTGCTCCCCAGTCTGTCCTTTAATTAAAGTGAATCAGGAGCCACGATGGCTGTTTTGTCCACCTTTCTTACCTGCTTCAGAGGCTTTTTCGCGGTCGTTCTTGAAGTTACCGCCGCTATGCTGGCCGCCTTTTTTGCCGGCTTCAGAAGCTTTCTCTTTATCTTCAGCGAAATTACCGGAACCGCCACGATGTTCAGTCATGATATTTCCTCCTAAAAGTAAAAGTTACATGCTTCATTTCCATGCTAAGCATGGCATTGTAAGGCTATAAAAATTTTTTAATACTGCAAGCGTGACGGGAATTCTTTCTGGGGATTTTACGGGGCAACCTTATACAAATCTCGCATCCGGCTTAACGCTTTCTCTCCGTTTCTTACCCTCACTTCGTCCCACGGTTAAAGAAAAAACAAACAGAACAGCGGGTTGTGAATCATTGATTATTACCCACCTTCCTGAATTATTTCTTAAGGAAATTTTCCCGCCTGAAAAAATCCAGACAATTATTTGCTAACCCTTTTTCCATCTCACTTATGCTCATTGTCATACACGCATGACACGCCCGATGTTTTATAGTGCTTTACCGTTGCGTTTTGGCTTTCCGCCGGATGCTTAACACATTTATAAGATTACTCTCAAAAGCCGCCGCCATTAATTTGTACAGGAATCAGGATTATTGTACAAATTTGCCCATTGACCGTCATCAATAAAAGAATTATTACCGGGTAAAGTTAAAGCGCTATCCGATGCGAATAAAAGTAGCGGTCATGAAAAATAGTTCTCACTGGTACTTTAAAAAACCTTATACGCTATTCTTAGCTGGCAAGGACTGGCGGAGAGGGGTTAAGAAGAGAGGGATAAGCGCCGTGGCGGTGGCGGACATTCGGCTACACGTCCTAAAGAGACGCTCGGGGCTCGACAAAAAGAGAGTGGCATCTAACGTTAACATCCTTTTACAGAACGATTAATGCTGGCAGCCCTGTATCAGGCGTGATCGGGGGTTAACGCTTTACCCGTCCGAAACGAAACCTGCCATGTCTGAGTCACGGGCTCACGCCCAGACGATGCTATTGCCACATATCGGCAGTTCCGGGTTAAGCCCACTGAGGCTGGCTTGTAATTTCACTAAGAATCGCCCATGTCTGGTGGAAAACTGCGATTTTTATTTATAGGTAACATCATAAGCCTCCCTGTGAGATTCCTGCTTCAGCGTATTTAATCAGATATTCCTGCGGATATTATTCATCCTGCGCGTCAGCTTCTTCATCGCAAAGATAATACAGATGCTGCGCCAGCCCTGGGCCGAAGTAAAAAAACGCCCCCACTCAATAGCGGGGGTGAACCAACTAAACAGTTCCAGGCTACTTTAGCTGTAGGCGCCAGCAGGCACCCACGTTAAATTATTATTGTACTGATGCCTGAGCGTTGCAAACGAGGCGGTAATACCACTCAGGATTATCTGCCGGACTTTTTACAGGTCTACTGCAATATTAAATGCTCCTGAAAAGTAAACGGGCAATTGCTTTGGTTAAAAAGAGCTGACGTGGGAATGATTAAGCGAGTCAGGATGTTTTTGAAATTTATTTAACAGAAATAACCGTACACACACTTAGCCTGTCTTTACTACGCTTCTCCCTGTACCACTGACACCTTCCCTACTCTGTTTCGTGTGAAAAGGCTTAGCCTGTATTTCAACCTCAAAAAGCACACTGCCCTTTTTACCTGTCAATGTAATACATGCTCTCCGGCGATACCCCGCCTCGTTTAAAAAACACAGTTAGAATACAGATGGTAACGCCAGCAATAGTTAACGCCATGATTTTCAACCTGTGGAGAAAGAACAATAAAATTGATCAAAATCAAAGAAAGTTAAAAACGGCAGATAAAAAACAAAAGAAGCATAAGGAATGTATCTTTTGTGCCGATATACGATTACCGCCTGAGAAAACCTAAGGCTCGGGGTAACGTTCAACACAGGGTTAATTAAATGAAAATTATAAAAAGCTTTTACAATTTAAAGATAGGCGGGAAACTGGTTCTGGGTTTTCTGTTAGTTATTCTTGCCTCACTGATTATCTCTTCGCTGGCGCTCAAATGTTTTTTAAATATCAAAGAGAACTCTGCCAAACGTGACATTACCGTACAAATGCTGGATTCACTGGCTAAAGCCCGGCTTAACCGCACACTTTTTCAGTATACTCGTGAGACGAAGTTTATCGAAATCAATGGCGAGGCAATGAACCAGCTTTCGGGTTTACGGCAAAGCCTGGAGCACTACTCCTGGTCCACGGCCGGGCGTGAAAAGCTTTCTGTTCTCAGCGTTGCCCTGAATCAGTATCGGGAGAAACGGCAGACTTTTCTTGCGAGTACAGACAAAACCGTCCTCTCCTTGAATGAACTGAACCGCCTGGAACTGGCCGCGCTGTCAGAAAAACTGGCTGCCCGACAGACGTCCGTTCCTGCTGACGCTGCTGCTCAACTGCTCACGCTGAGCCTGAAGATCGAACAGGCCGCGTTTTATGTGCAGGCATTTATTAAAACGCCAGATTCGTCATCGCTGGATAAATTTGCTGGCATCAGGGATACCCTGTCATCGCTTAAGACCCAGCTGTCCGGTCCGTCCGCTTCAGAATTCACTACCTTGTTAGCCGAAGTGGAGCAAAAAACAACAGCCGGCCCTGTGCTGTTGAACAACTATCTTCTTGCCGTTAACGCAGAGAAACACGCCTCAGACGACATGACGGCCGCCGCAGGCAAACTCAATCAGTCCATGACAGATTTGGCTTTCTTCCAGTCTCAGATGGCTGAAGAGTACATACATACCGCCCTCTGGCAGATAGTTTTCACCACGATTACCTGTATTATTCTTAGCCTTGTTGTCGCCTGGAGAATGACCCGTAGCATTACCGTTCCCCTGAAAGAGACGCTTTCTTCAGCAAAACGCATTTCAGCAGGCGACCTGACGTCAGAAATAACCAGTTCGCGTACTGATGAACTGGGCGAACTGATGACCGCCGTCGGTACCATGAATCACAGTCTGCGCACTATCATTTCGAAAGTCCGTGACGGTGTGAACAGCGTAGCTCGCGCCTCCTCTGAAATTGCAGCAGGTAATACTGACCTTTCCTCACGAACAGAACAGCAGTCCGCAGCCGTTGTAGAGACCGCTGCCAGTATGGAAGAGCTGACCTCAACCGTAAAACAGAATGCTGAGAACGCCCATCATGCCAGCCAGTTGGCTACCGAAGCATCACATAACGCCAGCCGTGGCGGGGAAATTATCAGCGACGTGATCGCCACGATGGGTGGGATAAGTCAGAGCTCGGGCAAAATTGGAGAAATCATCACTGTCATTAACGGTATTGCTTTCCAGACGAACATTCTGGCGTTGAATGCCGCGGTCGAGGCGGCACGGGCAGGCGAACAGGGACGCGGCTTTGCTGTGGTAGCAGGTGAAGTACGTAGCCTGGCACAGCGCAGTTCTGTTGCGGCAAAAGAAATTGAGGCACTCATTCGGGAATCCCTTGAGCGCGTAAACAACGGTACCGAACTGGTTAACCGTGCCGGTAATACCATGGGAGATATCGTCAAATCCGTCACTCAGGTCAGAGATATTATGGGCGAAATCGCTGCCGCGTCTGACGAGCAGAACCGGGGCATTACCCAGATAGCGCAGGCGATGACGGAAATGGATACCACGACGCAACAGAATGCTGCGCTGGTTGAGGAGTCATCTGCGGCGGCCAGCAGCCTGGAGGATCAGGCGCTGGAACTTGAAAAAACCGTGGCCGTATTTCGGTTACCGGCACCCTCTTCAATGACCGTGACCAGCGCTCCGGTAATCGCGCGCAGTCGGCCCATTCCGGCTTCAGTGAAAACCTCAGACGCCAACTGGGAGACATTTTAAGGCATAACGCAAGGCCGTGCTGGGGCGCTGTGTTACGCGCCTCAGCCAGAATTTATGCGCCTGGCCATTGGGAGAATATGGAAAAGCGATCTGCTCAGGTTGAGGTTGGCGAAGACCCAGAAGCCTTTATTATGAAGTCGTTTACTGGGGATCACGTATCGTTCATCCTGAACGATACGACTGTTTTATACCACATTCTGCGGGTCTTAAATGCCATTTATTCCGGGGATGCAAGACGGAGCTGCAGAAACGTCAGGTCCAGCCAGCGGCCGAATTTCGTGCCCACTTCAGCCATTCTTCCCGCCTCTGAAAATCCCAGTTTTTTATGCAATGCCAGTGATGCTACGTTTTCAGATTCAACGCCTGCGACCATAACATGCTTACCTTGTTGTGTAGCCAGCCTGATAAGCTCGCGCATAAGTGCATAACCCGAACCGGCCCCGCGCGCATCTTTATGGATGTACACAGAGTGTTCAACGGTAAATCGGTAACCATCCCACGGTCGCCAGTCGCCATAGGACGCATAGCCCGTTACCTCGTCCTTCTCATCTGCCGCCACAATGACGGGAAAACCAGCGGCCTGACGTTCTCTTATCCATTTGATGCGATTCAGGAAATCCACCGTTTTTTCATTCCAGATAACCGTCGTATTAAGCACGGCATCGTTATAAATTTCCGCGATGGTTTCAGCATCGCTTTCCGTTGCAGCACGAATATGCATGATAGACACCCCGTTATTAATTCACTAAAGTAGACAAATCGTACAACATCTTACTTATCCACTATATTAAACAAAATGTCCAACAAAGAAGATGAACTTAATTCCCGTATCGGACACAAAGTACGGCAGGAAAGAGAAAAAAGAGGGTGGTCTCTGACCGAGCTGGCGGACAACTCCGGCGTATCACGGGCGATGATACATAAAATCGAACGCGGCGAGAGCAGTCCGACAGCAACGCTTCTGGCCCGCCTTTCGGGTGCGTTTGACATGTCGATGTCGCAGTTGCTTGCCCTCACTGAGGCCCGTAGTGGCTCACTTCTGAGGCATGAAAATCAGCCCCTGTGGCAGGATCCGGAAACCGGTTATATTCGCCGACACGTTTCTCCGGGACGTATCCCGATTGATTTGGTCAGCGTTGAGCTTCCCGCCAATACTGCGGTACCCATGCCGTCGGTTTCATATCTTTCACGACGGCAGCTCATCTGGGTACTTGAAGGCAGGCTGACGTTTGTAGAAGGTGCACAGACATTTGACATGATGACGGGCGACTGCCTTGAGCTTGGTGACCCTGCAGACTGCGTATTCAGAAATGATACAAATCAGGTATGCCGTTATGCCGTCGTTGTGCTCAATCCCAGCTAAGTCCGCTTCTGTTGGGTACATGACGCCAGCCTTCTAAACCACTTGTCCGTTTTTGCTCACGACAGACTCTCTGCTCACCATGCCGCGCTTTGTCAGGACTGGCCTCCGCGTGTTAAGGGGCAACGTACTCTGCCCGTTGTCCCCTCGTCATCGTCGTTCTACCTGTCTGCACTGTATGCCACAACTTTCATTGCCCGCAGGGCGTCCAGTCGCAGGCTCAGTGCCGATTCAATATTGTGATAGGCCGTGCTCCCCAGCGGTAAGCGCAGTGGCGGATTGTCAGCATCGGCAGCGGCGATCATCGCCGTCACGCATTTTTGTGCATCACCTTTAATCGCAAACTCACCGTTGATTATCGCTGTCCGCAGGCTGCCTGCTGCAGTATCGCGGTAAACGGGCAAGGCATCCGCAATATCCAGGCCTGCGCCAAATCCCGTCGCCGTTGGCCCCGGTTCCACCAGCAAAAAGTCGATGCCGAACGCCGCCACTTCCTTGCGAACCGCTTCAACAAAGCCTTCGATTCCCCATTTCGTGGCGTGGTACACACTGAAGTTGGGTAAAGCAATCTGCCCGCCTTCAGATGAGACCTGTACAATGCGCCCGCCGCCCTGCTCGCGTAAAAATGGAATCACAGCGCGAATCAGCTGAATGGAGCCCGTAAGATTGGTCGCAATCTGACGTTCAATCTGCGCATCGCCCAGCTCTTCCGCTGCGCCAAACAGCCCGTAAGCCGCATTGCTGACTACAACATCGATTCGTCCCACCTGCGCGAATACCGCCTCAATGACGGGCTTAATCATTGCCGTCTCGCTGAGATCCAGCACGATGGGCTGTAGCGTCTTCCCGTACGCCACGCGTAAATCATTCAGCGCCGTTTCATGTCGTACGCTGGCGACAACCCGATCGCCTCGGGCCAGCAGACTTTCACACATCAGGCGACCCAGACCACTGGATGCGCCGGTAATGAGCCAGGTTTTCATGCGTTTTATCTCCGTTGAGTGAACCGGCATTCATCATAAAACACCTGACTGATGGCATAATCTCCCCAAACTGGCATGAGATGGTGGGAAATTTTAAACAATGAAGCGCCCGTCCTGGAACGAATTACTGGCCGTAAAAACGGTGGCTGACCAGCGCAGCTTTCGCCGTGCGGCGGATGTGCTCGGCCTTAAACGTTCAACGCTCAGCCACACCATAAAAGGGCTGGAGACGGCACTTGGCGTGCGGCTTTTCCATCGGACGACGCGAAGTGTGGCGTTAACCGAAACCGGTGAAATGCTGATTGCGCGTATGACGCCGCTGCTGACTCAAATGGACGAGTTGCTGAATGACGTCACTGCCAGCCACCATCAACCCTATGGAACACTGCGCATCAATGCCAGTGATGCCGCGATTGGCCTTCTGCTGGAGACAGTATTGCCAACGTTCCTTCAAACCTTTCCCGGCATTGAAACGGATTTAGTCGCACAGGGTCAGCTGGTCGATATTGTTGAACAGGGATTCGATGCAGGTATAAGGCTGTTTGAAGACGTGCCGAAAGATATGGTGGCTGTTTTCCTGAGCGGTCCGCTGCGTTTTGTGACGGTGGCATCGCCTGATTATCTGGCATCACGGCCCGCCATTCAGCATCCACAGGATCTTATGCAGCACATTTGCTTACGGCAGCGACTGCCCAGCGGCAAACGTTATCACTGGGAATATCAGCAAGGTAAGCAGCAATATGCACTGGATGTCCCCGGTAGCCTGACGCTTAACAGCGCTGCGTTAATGACAGATGCTGCCATCGCCGGATTAGGCATGGCTTATGTACCGGAGCGCTATGCACAGCACGGGCTGGATACACAGCGCCTGGTAACCGTGCTGGACGACTGGACAATCACCTCGCAAGGTATCGCACTCTATTTTCCACAAAACCGGCACATGCCCGTCGCGTTACGGCTGTTTGTCGACACCGTGAAAGCCACAACGCGCATCTGAAAAGCCCGACCAGGGCCGTTCAGGCGCGGCGAAAGGCCTGAACGCACCTCGTACCACCGTTTATTTGCTCAGTCACAAATAAACTGCGCTTCGCACTGGCGGGCGATGTCCCACAGCCTGTTGCGAATGACCTGCTTAAGTTGCAGCGTGGACTGGGACTGGGGTTGATCACGACGGCTGATCAGCATCACTTCAAACGGCAACGGTTGTGCGACGGGGAGTAATTTTAGCTGTTCGGCATAGCGGCAAGCCGTGAACAGATCCACCACGCCCACACCGCCGCCCGCCAGTACCATATCCGCAATTACCGAGTAGGTTTTAATCGATAACGACACCGCCGGATTCAGCTTTTTATCGCGTAGCGCGCGGTGCAGGACGCGCCCAAGCGGATCCTGGGTCTGCATCATCAGCAGGTTATTCGCGCATAACCATGCCAGCGTAACGGGTTCATGCTGGGGATGATTTGGCGGCAGTAGCGCTACCATTGACGACTGAAACAGCGGTTCCGCCAGCAGCGCTGCATCCACCTGCTGACCAAAGACCAGGGCGAAATCAAGCTGATTCTCCAGGATCATTTGGCATAAGGTACTAAAGTGTTCCGTGACCAGCTCAACGCTGACCGAGGGCACCTGTTGTCGCCAGGTGACCAATGCCGGTGCCAACACCATTTGACCGAAAGCGTGAGCCGCACCAACACGGACGATCTGTCCTTCGCCGCGTCGCAGTTGTTCAGTGAGCTGGGTGATGGATTGTAAGCGTTGGTAGAGATCTTCCACCTCTGGCAGCAGCCGTCGTCCTTCTGCCGTGACGCTCATACCCTGGATACGCCGCTCAAACAGCGCAAAGCCCAGTTGCTGTTCTGCATGGTTCAGCACGCGGCTGATATTGGGCTGCGATACGTTGAGCAGGCGCGCGGCTGCGCTGATGCTGCCGGTCTGTACGATGGCCTGAAAGACTTCTATGTGACGGAGCCGCATCATTATTTACCCTGTGTGGATTCAGCTACCCGCAGGCCGCTGTGATGCACCCTTTTCAGCGCTTCACTTACAGCACCGCCAACGCCTGAATCAAAATGGAAAACCTGAACCATCTGTCATCTCACCCGCGGTACGGGCAAAGAAACGGCCAGCGCCTGAATCTGTCCTGCCTCTGTCGTTATTCCTTACTGCCGATACGATCCGGGCGGGTAAAGACAGGACAATCCCTGCTGCAAAAATTGTACCGTAAAACAGAGGGAGGCGAAGCGACCCGCTACCGCCTTGCGCTGAAATAAGGCGGCGCCGGGCTTATGCAAGGGGAAACAGGTGCAAATCGCGCCGGTATCGGTCCATTTCCCCTCACTGGCTGAATTATTGAAAAGGGTAAAACCAGGCGTTCGCCCTGACATGGTGCAGCGGGGAGACGGCCGGGTTATCTCATGAGGGTCAACGGTGCCTGGTGGCGGATTGTCGATCAGTGCGCACGATCGCGCCCGGCGGCGATGTTTCTGAAAAAAAAGGAAGCTGCAGGGGCGAAGGTTACCCGCCCCTGACCTCATGGCTGTCCCTGTGCTACGCCTGGGTACTCGCCAGGTAAGAAAATGCACTGAGCAAGCTGATCAACGTCTCCATCCGCTCTGCCTGATATCCCACGGTAACCGCATCGATGCGCGTGACGCCGGGGATCAGGCTGAACAGATCGGCCAACACGGGTTTACTGGCCTGAAGCTGCATATGATAAGGCGCGGTCAACCGGGTCGTGCTCGTATCGCGCTGATGCTCAAGCGCGGCGCGTGCAGCACTGCCTATGGCACGTTGTGCCGCTTTGGGACTAATGGATTCCGCGCAGGTATGGGAAATGGCGCGTTTGACACAAACGTAGTCAACCGTTGGGTAATACTCTGCTATCCAGCTCTGTAGCTGATCGTCGCCCGTGACCAGCCACAGTGGCGTGCCCTGCTCAGCGGCGGCAGCGGCGTAAATATCGGTTTCGCCCATCACCAGGCCATTGATATGGATACGCCAGAATGCACGGCCATTAATGGTGTGCGCCAGTACGCCGGGTTCGCCTGCTGCGCTGTGATAGCCCACCAGAAATAATCCGTCGAACGTCTGCTGTTCTATGCCTTCAACCATCGACAAGCCGCGCGGTTTACCCTGCACCAGCCGGGCGCGGGGATCAAGATTTTCCGCCCGTAGGTTGGTCATTTGCGCATGGCTGTCTGCGACGACCACCTCCGTTGCGCCTCCCGCGAACGCCCCCTCTATCGCGGCATTCACTTCCTGTTCCATCAGACCGCGGGCCAACTGATATTCCGGGTTGCCGGGTGTGCATTGCTCCGGGCGCATAACGCCCGCGATACCTTCAATATCGGCAGAAATAAAAATTTTCATGTGGTTAACCTGTCCAGAATCTGAGTCAGTGAGGGGCGATGGTGACCACGAAAGCCGGTAACAGGCTCTGCGCTCAACAAGGCATCGAGTACAGCCTGTTCGGTGGCATCTGCCGCGGCGGCAAGCAGCGGCTCCAGCATGGCGTCCTGCGGCGGTTGCGGCAGCGGTTGCGTTGAAAACGCTACGGCGATATCGCCCGAGCCGTGGCCCCAGTAGCTGCCCAGCCGCCCGAGGCCGGCACCGGCACGCTTCGCGATACGCTTCAACTGACGCGCATCCAGCGGCGCATCCGTCGCCATCACGATGATGACAGAACCGGCATCACGTTGCGGTGCCTCTCCTGCCAGCAGCGGTGCAATCACTTCACCGAGTCGCACACCGTCAAGCGTGAGCGCGCTGAGCGCGCCAAAATTCGCCAGCACCAGCACTCCCAGCGTGGCATTGAGCGACGGAATAACACGCGAGGCCGTGCCGATCCCGCCCTTCAGATTAAAACAGCTCATCCCGCGTCCTGCGCCAACGCTGCCGCGGGAAAAGTGCGCTGCGGCTGTATGCAATGCTTCCTGCGCCATCGCCTCACTGATGGCCAGCGCCTGAATATCATTGAGCCAGCCGTCGTTGCACTCCAGGGCCAGCGGGTTCACCGTCGGTAGCGTCCGCCCGAGTTCCGGGTTACGACGGATGGCGTCCCGTACCAGCGCGGTAAACAGCGTGCCCACCGCCAGCGTGTTACTGAGCAGAATCGGCGTGTGTAACACACCCAGCTCCTCGACCTGTGTCAGTCCGACCGGTTTCGCAAAGCCATTCAGAACTTCAGCTCCGCACGGCAGCGGCGTGAGAAACAGGTTATCACCCGGCGGAACGATAGCGGTGACGCCAGTCTGCCGCCCTCCCTCAGCCAGCGTGACGTGGCCGACGCGCACACCAGCCACATCGCTGATGCGATTAGTGGGGCCGCATGCGCTACGCGGCTGCCCCAACTGACGCTCGTTACGCCAGCGATCCAGCAGCAGTTCGCACTGCCATTGTTGAAAGTCCATCGTCAGCCCTTGAGTTTCGGGTCGAGCGTGTCACGCAGCGCGTCGCCGAGCAGGTTAAACGCCAGCACCGTGATAAAAATCGCCAGCCCCGGAAACACGCTCATGTGCCACGCGCCCGCCATCATCATGCTCCGGCTCATGGCCAGAATATTGCCCCATTCAGGCACATCCGGCTCCGGTCCGAGGCCAATAAAGCTTAAGCCTGCCGCTGTGAGAATACTGGTGCCAATGCGCATCGTAAAATAAACAATGACGCTGGAAAGCGTGCCCGGCAGAATATGGCGCAGGATAATGATTCGGTCGGGCGCACCGGCACAGCGCACGGCTTCCACATAGGCAGCCTGTCTCAATGACAGCGTGGAGGCGCGCACAATCCTGGCAAAGACGGGCACGCTGAACACCGCGACGGCGATGATGACATTGTTCAGGCCCGTTCCCAGAAGCGCCACCACCGCAATGGCCAGCAGCATGCCGGGAAACGCGAATAACACATCGGCACCGCGCATGATCAGCATATCGACCCAGCCACCGTAATAGCCCGCCAGCAATCCCAGCACGACGCCGACAATCATGCCCAGCGTCACGGACAGCACGCCGACATACAGCGAAATACGCGCCCCATAGATAATACGACTGAGCAGGTCGCGCCCCAGTTCGTCGGTGCCCATCCAGTGTGCTGCCGAAGGGGGCGAGGATAACGCCATCCAGTCGGGCGCCATCGGATCCCAGGGAGCCAGCCAGGGCGCAAAGATCGCCACCAGAATCAGCAGCAGGACAAATCCGCCTGAAACCAGCGCCAGAGGATTGCGCACAAAAGCATGCAGGAAATCGCGCCACGGCGAGCGAATGACCTGAGGCGGGTTGTCAGTCAGCGATTGATGACTCATCTCGGCTCCTGTCGCAGACGAATTGCCGGATTGACGACCGCGTAAAGCAGATCCACCAGCAGATTAATGACGATAAACTCAAATACAAACAGCATCACCAGCGCCTGAATGACCGGCTGATCCTGCGCTTTGATCGACTCAATTAACAGCCAGCCTAACCCTGGCCAGTTGAAGACACTTTCCACGACAATCGAACCGCCCAGCAGAAAACCAAACTGCAACCCCAGCATGGTGATCACCGGGATGAGCGCATTACGCATCACGTGTTTCCACGTCACCAGACGGTTACGCAACCCTTTCGCTTTCGCGGTGCGTACGTAATCTTCCTGTGCCACTTCAAGAAAGGCCGAGCGGGTAAAGCGTGCCATGACCGCCGCAACGGACGATCCCAGCGTGATGGCGGGCAGGACAATATCGCTGGCCTTGTTAAAGCCGCTGACCGAGAACAGGCCAAAAGGCATCGCAACGAACTGGATTAGCAGCAGCCCCAGCCAGAACGCCGGCATCGAGATACCGCCCACCGCCACGCTCATTAGCGTCCAGTCTTGCCATTTCCCTCGTTTCAGGGCCGCGAGTACGCCAAGCATCAGGCCGAGAAGCACAGACCAGGCGAAACCGGCTAAGGCGAGCCACAGTGTGGGCAGGAAGCCCTGCTTAATCACCTGCAGCACCGGTTGCTGGGTGCGGTACGTGGTGCCAAGATCGCCATGTAACAGGTTGTCTATCCAGTTAACATACTGCTGCGGCAACGAGTCGTTGAGCCCGAGGTGCTGACGTGCCGCTTCGACCGCTTCAATCGGTGCATCCGGTCCGGCATAAATGCGCGCCGGATCGCCCGGCAGCAGCTTGATGAAACCGAAAACCAGCAGCGAGACCACCAGCAAAACCGGTATCATCTCCAGCAATCGGCGAATGATGTATGCAAACATGCCATTCCCTGAAATAAAGGTGAGACGGGGAGCCTCACGTGCCGCCGCAACCGGCAAAGGCACGTGAGGGACATCCGCGACTTATTTAAACGACGCCTGAGTAAACAACAGATTGCCATCAGGCAGCATCGAAACGCCGCTCAGGGTGCTGCGTTTGCCTACCAGATTGTCTGGCGTGCCAAGGAACGCCACGGGGGCCTCTTTCCACAACAGCTTTTGCGCTTGTGCATAGGCGATACCACGTTTTGCCGGATCGGCCGTCGCCAGCCCGGCAGCAATCGCCTTGTCGACGTCAGGATTGCTGAAATAGGAGACATTGTACGAGGTAGGTACCCATGATTCGGTGGCGAACAGCGGACGCAGAGCCCAGTCGGCATCGCCTGTAGACGTCGACCAGCCGCCATAATAGAGGTCAAATTCGGCTTTTTTCGGGTCCTGAACGCCCCACAGCTTCGCGTTGCGCGTTCCGGAATCCATCGGTGTCACCGTGGCGCGAATACCCACCGTGGCCAGTTGCGCCTTCAGCACCTGGGCGGCGCGCACGCTGGCGGTCGCATTGGTGACCCAGAGCTTGAGATCCAGCCCATTCGGGTAGCCCGCCGCTTTCAGCAACGCTTTGGCCTTATCCGGCGCATAGTGGTAATCGGGATCGCTCTGCTTCTCATAGAACTGCACCCCTTCCGGCATCGCGGAGGTGGCCGGTTTACCCAAACCGGCAAAGGCCACCTTCAACCACAGATGACGGTCAATCGCATAGTTGATTGCCTGGCGCACGCGGACATCGGCCAGAGGTTTATGCTGCGTATTGATCGCCATGTAATAGAGATAGATGCTCGGATCGCGCTGAATCGCGAGGTTGCTGTCCTGCTTCACCGCCGCGATCAGATCCGAAGGCAAAGGCCAAATGGCATCCACCTGACCCGATTTCAACGCGGCAACCCGTGTCGCATCTTCCGGGCTGGGTGAGAAAATCACCTGATCGACTTTGGGCCAGCCCTGCCGCCAGTAACCGTCATACTTCGCCAGCGTGACCGCTTTGCCCGGAGTCCAGTTTACGAATTTAAATGGCCCGGTCCCCACCGGATGCAGCCGCAACTGGGCCTCGTCCGGATACTGTTTCAGAACCGACGGGCTCCACATCACCGCCGAAGGGTGCGCCAGCGTATTAATAAAAGCACCAAATGACTGATTGAGTGAGATTTTCACCTGATCGGGTGCCAGCACCGTCACCTTATCGATCATTTTGTACAGGCTGTTGCGCTTCAGCCCTTTTTTCTGGTCTGCCAGACGATCAAGGTTCGCTTTGACCGCTTCCGCATCAAAAGGCGTACCATCCTGGAAGGTAACACCTTTACGCAGCGTCAGCGTAAATTCCGTCGCACTGTCGTTGGAGGTGTAACCGGTCGCCAGCCAGGGCTCCAGCTTCATCTGGGGATCAAACTGAAACAGGCGCTCAAAGATACCGCTCTGCACCGAGTAGCTGACATTATCCGAGGTATCGTGCGGATCGAGCCCCGTAATATCGGCATACATTGAAATGCGCAGATCCTGTGCCTGCGCGGTCATGACCAGTGTCGTCGTTAAGGCGAGGGCGAGTGAAGTACGGCGGAACAGCGTTTTCATAAAATCTCCTGGTCGTTAAGGATTATCGCAATGCAATGCCGTCAGCGACCCAGTGTTGCGGTGCAACCTGCCGATAACGGGGTTTCGTGACCGTTTCGCCCACCTTTCGCAACGGCGAAGGAATTTCGCTGTCATCAAAACGGCGAGGCTGACGGTTCTCGGGATCCGCCACCGGCACGGAGGCCAGCAGACGTTGGGTATAAGGATGTTGCGGTTGATTAAAGACCGACTGGCGCGGTCCGAGCTCGACAATCTGGCCGAGGTACATCACCGCCACGCGGTTGGCAATGCGCTCGACGACCGCCATATCATGAGAGATGAATATCCAGGCTACGCCCGTTTGCTGCTGGAGATCCATCATCAGATTCACCACCTGCGCCTGAATTGAAACGTCAAGGGCCGATACGGCTTCATCAGCAATAATCACTTTCGGTTTCAGGGCCATCGCGCGGGCAATGGCAATACGCTGGCGCTGACCGCCCGAAAATTCGTGCGGATAACGACGCGCGTGCTCCGGCAACAGCCCAACGCTTGTCAGCAGCGCATCGATGTGTGGAGAGGCCTGTTCCAGTGAGTCCACCATGCCATGCAACAGCAACGGCTCGGCAATGGTAAACCCCACCGTCAGACGTGGATTCAGTGACGCATAGGGATCCTGAAACACCATCTGAATTTCACGGCGCAGCGGCTGGAATGCCGTCTCTTTCAGATGAGAGATTTCCTTTCCTTCAAAGTGGATGCTTTCCGCCTCACTGGCGATCAGGCGCATCAGCGCACGCCCGGTGGTCGATTTACCGCAGCCGCTTTCACCCACGATGGCCAGGGTTTCACCCGGCCACAGACTGAAGTCAATCTGCTCAACCGCATGCACATGATGCGTATGGGTCGAGAAGATGCCGCTGCGGATGGGGTAATACACTTTTAGCCCACGCACATCGAGTAGCGGTTCGCTGTCGTAGCGCGCCGTCAGCTGTTCATGTCGCGCCGCCTGTTGTGCACCCAACAGGGGAAAGCGTTGCGGCCATGCGTATTCGCGCATGTCGCCCAGTTTTGGCACGGCTGCCAGCAACGCTTTGGTATACGCATGCTGCGGGGCGGCAAAAATCTCTGACACGGTGCCCTGCTCGACCACTTCGCCACGCAGCATGACCACAACACGATCCGCAATTTCCGCCACAACGCCCATATCATGGGTGATAAACAAGACCGCCATGTTTTTCTCGCGTTGCAGCTCACGCAGGATATGTAAAATGCGCGCCTGTACGGTGACGTCCAGCGCCGTCGTGGGTTCGTCGGCAATCAGGAGTTGCGGATCACAGGCCAGCGCCTGAGCAATCATTACGCGCTGGCGCATTCCGCCGGACAGCGCGTGCGGATAGCTTTTCATGACGCGATCGACATCGGCAATACGTACCTGTCGCAGCAGTTCACGTACGCGCGCATGAGCCTGTTTCTTGTCGCACTGATGATGGTCGCGTAACGCTTCGGTGAGTTGATCATCGATACGCAGCACCGGATTCAGTGAGGTCATCGGCTCCTGAAAGATCATCGCCATTTCACGGCCACGCAACGTGCGGCGCTGACTGTCATCCAGCGTTTCTAACGCATGAACTTCTCCGCGGCGATCGCGAAACTGCATGCTGCCGCGATCGATACGGCCGCTACTCGCCAGCAAGCCCATCACGGCCAGCGACGTGACTGATTTACCTGAGCCGCTCTCGCCCACCACGGCGACAATTTCGCCTGGATAAATGGCGAAACTGACGCCTTTCAGCGCCTGATTCTCACCACTGCGTCCACGAAATGAGACGCTAAGGTCCTGAACAGCAAGCACCGGTGATGCACCGTCAGCACGTGTGGCAGAAGAAGTGAGTCGTGTGTCCGTCATCAATGCCTCGTCGCGTTACAGCCAGATACGGCCATCGGAGTAATTCAAAAAAGGAGAGCTGTCGGCCGCCAGCCAGATCGGGCCATCTAAATCGACGTGCTCTGCGTGCACCGCCACGGGCAATGCCGCTTCCATCGCCAGGGATGAACCCAGCATGCAGCCGACCATGATGCGCATGTTCTGCTTATGCGCTTCATCGACCATCGCCAGCGCTTCCGTCAGACCTCCGCACTTATCCAGCTTGATGTTGATCATCTCGTAGCGATGACGCAGGCTGGCAATGTCCTCTCGCGTGTGGCAACTCTCGTCCGCACAGACGGGAACAGGATGACGGAAGCGTTGCAGGTCATGATCCTGACCTGCGGGAAGCGGTTGCTCGACCATCGCAATGTTAAAGGCCTGAAGCGCCACCAGCAGGCTTTCCAGATCCATTCCCGACCAGGCTTCATTGGCATCGATAATGAGCGTCGCACGCGGGGCCGCGGCACGAATCGCCGCCACTTTTTCCAGAACCGCGTCGCGGTCGAGCTTGATTTTGAGCAGGATGGCACCCCGCGAGACGGCATCTGCCGCCGCCAGCGCCATGTTTTCCAGCGTATCGAGGCTGAGGGTTTCCGCCGTCACGACCGAGCGTGGCGGCGGGCATGCACTCTGTTGCCAGAGCGTTTGACTGGCCCGTGCGGCGTCAAGTCGCCACAGTGCGCAGTCCAGCACATTGCGCGCGGAACCGGCGGGCAAACGGTGTTGCAGATCATCGCGGCTCAGGCCTGCTTCCACGTCAGCACGTACCGCCTCAAGCTGGGCCTGAACGCTGTCTGGCGTTTCATCGTAGCGCGCCGTTGGTGTACATTCGCCCTGCCCAATAAAGCCGTTTTGCTCAAGCGTGACGCGGATAACCGTCACGGCGGTACGCACACCGCGCGAGATAGCAAACGGTCGCGCCAGCGGCAGTTCCACCACGTTGATCTGCACCTGTCTCATCTCAGCCCCGCTCCTGAAGCAGCGCGGCGATGTCATCGATACCAAAACGCACCGGATCGGTTGCCGGTAAACCGAATTCGGCACGGATTTCAGCACAATAGGCGCGCGCGTCTTCTTCCGTGTAGTTTGAGGTGTTAATCGCAAAGCCAGCCAGTTGAACGGACTCACTGGTCACCTGGGCGGCGCGCAGATTGGCTTCCACGCAGTCTTTCAGGCTGACCATCGGTTGATGCGGCAAATGGCGCATATGCGGACGGCCCATTTCATGGCACATCACCAGCCAGTGCGGTTGCGCACCGTGCATAAGCCCCATACTGACGCCCGCGTAAGAGGGATGGAACAACGATCCCTGCCCTTCCACGATATCCCAGTGATCATCATCGTTGGCAGGAGACAGGGCTTCTGCCGCACCGGCAATAAAGTCCGCGATTACCGCATC
>Ga0153955_100204_pt1 | contig 39918 bp, 46 predicted proteins | sample TSFL039MetaG_FD_104744 | JGI IMG/M metagenome (GOLD analysis project Ga0153955, IMG submission 104744) | Attine ant fungus gardens microbial communities from Florida, USA - TSFL039 MetaG | ecosystem: Host-associated > Fungi > Mycelium > Unclassified | place: USA: Florida, Wekiwa Springs...
ATGTTAACCTAAGCCAGCATTTTGATAGACATGGTTGTTGCTCCATTAGCTCCTGCGACCAACACCCTACGACGAACAAATACTCGAATTGATTTCTCATCCAAAGTCTCAATGCCTTTTGAGGCACTCCCCAAGAAAAAAATGACTTCTTCGCCTTTGAACCAAACCAAGAGAAAACCGACGCTAATCAGGAATCTCAGCGGTGTTGGCGCGTCTAAAGGTAGGTTTTTTGAAGCTGCACCAAAATCCTTGTGTATGCTCAGCTCTCCTCAGTTATTGGTGATATGAAATGGAATCCCCAAACCTTGCGATGGGAAGGCAATGATCAGGCTCTTAAAGATTTTGATGCTACCTCCACAAGACCTGCCCTCATTACACCTTTGACTGGATCCTCAATAGGATCACCAATGGGCTCCTTTACATCCGGTGTCCGAAGAGTAGGCAACATGATATTCGACCCCAAACGAATGTGTTGGATATCAGCACTGCTTCCCGAAGAAAATGAGCCCGACGTTTTCGCCAACCTCGCAGATGACGAGAACGAAAACGATTGGGACTCTAAGAATGGAACAATACGCGCCAGCATGCAACGCGCACCTTCCGCCACGATATCACAAGGCCGTATAGACCCCGTCAGCCCCACGAGAAATCGTTCTCAAGTGTTGTCTGACTCCGAAAGTGATAGGGGATCGAGAGGATCATTGGCAGTCTGTGATATAGATGATACCTTTGTGCGTGCCTGCAGAGCAGCAGAGGAGCGTCATCGTCAAGAAATCAAGGGCTGGCAGTCAGCCTTGTCCAGACATGCTATATTCTCTGAGCCTGACCGATTGTATCTATACGAAATTCGTGCGCTTGCAACGCGACGGTACTGACCCTCCACAACATTTCTCCCTTTTACTCTGATTCATCGGTCTGGCTTTATGTCTCATTTCACCTCTTCGATCCTAAGCAACGTTCCCTTACTCCACTATGGCATATTTTTATCGTCAACTATATTGTCTCACGTCTTATCTCGAGGTTGTTTGTTATTCAAAGACCCCACCTCGTTCTTTTGATTTCGACGTTTCTAATGGTGTCTTGTTTTATCTAGTGAATACCTCATTCCTTGGATCTTCTTCACACCCATTTTCATATATTACGCTGTCGGTGTAGGAACCAGCTGAATTTGTAATCTCGATGCTTTCTGGTATATACATCCAGCCAAAGGATTTGTCACGTACTACAACGGAATACACCTGCTCCCTTTTCATTAATCCTGTGGGTTCTCGTGAAAGAGGAGGCATTTCTATTCGGTGTGATCACAATGGGGAAAGATCACCTCCAATGCCATGGAATCACGATAAGAATATACTTCTCTTCTTTGATAGACCCCTAGCTTGATGGCCTCAGTTACTGTCTCAACGTCAATGTCTTCTGCTCCAGAAATCAAGACAGTCGCAGCTGGTAGTGGACAAATTATCCTGGGTGTTCATGGTACCAAAGCCATTTTTGAGGAGCTGTCCGCGGCTTACCCATTGAAATTGTTGGCGCCACGAGTATGCAAAGAAGCAGTTGCAATTGTGTATCTCTTGACGTATGGTGGTGGGCTAGTTGCTGGGGATCGGGTGGAGCTTGGCGTGGAATTGAAGGACGGGAGTAAACTCTTAGTTTTATCACAAGTGAGTATATGAATTTCGATGTAGTGTTTTCAATCAAATATATTTTTGAAGGGATCCACAAAAGTTTTCAAGACAAGACCTGGGCGGCGACTAGCATGCATCCGACCATTAGAACATACACTATCTCCGACTTCGTCAGATGATTCACTGACGTCGCAGACAATACGATACACTGTCCAGCCAAGATCCAGTCTTTTCCTCCTTCCAGACCCAGTGACATGTTTCCGCTCTGCATCATACAACCAAATTCAGAGATTCAACGTCGCCCCTGACGCATCCGTTGTCATTCTTGACTGGCTGACGTCGGGAAGAAAGGCGCTTGACGAAGATTGGGCATTCACCAGATACTATTCTGAGAATGAAGTGTTTATCGGTGAGAAGAGATGGGCGAGAGACGCTATGCTTCTAGAAGCAGATGAGAGTCAGCTCGATAGTTTGCCAAAGCGAACACTTGGGGAGAGACTTTCACCGTATTCATGTTATGCTACAATGTTACTCTACGGCACCGAGGTACAAGACATTATCAGGAAGCTCGGAGCAACCTTTGAGGCCATCACGGTGTTTAAGAGGAGAGTGCCAGAGGATTTGATATGGTCATTCAGTCGAGTTGACTTTGATGCTGCGAAAGAATCCGCTGGAGGTGCTGTTGTGAGAGTGGCAGGGAAGGAGACCGAGCAAGTAAGACTGTGGCTAAAGGAAGCGCTGCGGGGTCTAGAGGATGTTTTGGGTGCCGATGTCTATTGCAGGGCCCTGTTATAGGCTTATAGTCGCTCATACTGTAAGGGATCCATTTCACCAGGGTCCGGCTCGACCCGGCCTTGGTCTTCAGGCAGAATATGAGTTACTTAAATCGTGTTGTCATGGACAGCTTCGGCGACTCCAAAGATCACTCACAGTCCGGCTACCATCATCAGACGAAGCAAGTCTATCGTCCTGAGATCGATACGTCAGACATTGATGAAAAGAAGTTGATGAGGAAAGTTGACTGGCATGTCATACCTTGGCTGGCACTCTTGTATCTGCTCAGCTATCTAGACCGCGGAAATGTTGGAAACGCGAGAGTACGTGATTCTCTAATATCTTTGATTAGGCTCATGTTCTGGAAGCTTTATCATCTGGAAAGGGACTTGGGGATCAATGATAGTCAATACCTGATAGCGCTAACTCTGTTCTTCTTTCCATATTCACTCTTTGAGGTATGTACGCGTTGATTATCCTTCCCACAGTTTTCATCGTCCTCCTAAGCCTGTTAGCAATGTTCTACTACGGAGACTGAAACCCTCTATATGGCTATCGACAATGATGGTATTCTGGGGCGTTGTAATGGTCAGTCAACTTAACCCAGCGCCTCCTGTTCGCTTGACTCATTCCGAAGGTCCTTCATGGAGTGATTCATAATTATGGAGGTTTGATCAGTAAGCCAAGTCGTTCGAAGGGGGATTCTCGTTTCTGAAGATCATTAGCATTGCGACTTTTGCTTGGTCTCATGGAGGCCGGCTTGTATCCAGGCATCGTCTTCTACATTTCAAGGTTTGTTCCTTCCGGAGTTGTCTGCTCACTATAGACTGTTTTGTGCCATCGCAGCTGGTACAAACGCTCGGAAACTGGCACCAAAGTCGCCATCTTTTTCTCCTCTGCGACTGTCGCAGGTGCCTTCAGTAAGCCAGACTTCATATCTATGAACTTGATGTCTCAAGAGGATTCAGGTGGCCTTCTCGCAGCCGCGATAGCCAATATGGATGGTGTAGGAGGGAAACCTGGTATATGGCGTCCCTCTGGACCCTGGGTTGCATCTCACAGTCATCTAATCCAGGGTGGGCGTGGATTTTTATCCTGGAAGGTCTACTCACCGTCGTAGTTGGTGGGATTTCCTACTTTTCTATACAGGATTTCCCAGATACAGCTAATTTTCTCTCGGAAAAAGAGCGTATGTCTTATTCTTGGGTGCAATTAACCTGAATGACGGTGAACTCGATGTGAACAGGAGTCTTCATAATCCGCCGTCTGCAAGACGACAATAAGTTAAGTGCTGCGGGAGAACAATTTCACATGAAACACGTTTGGAGGAGCTTAAAGGATTGGAAGACATGGATAGCCAGTGCGTCAATGTCAACTTATGTTCCCCCATCTCATTGATTTCCGCGATAGTGGCGATATACATGGGTTTGTAGGTCACACAAGACTTGAATTATGGATATCTGCTGAACATCCTTTTTTTTTTACATAGCGACGGTCCTCTCTTTGCATTTTCCTTGTTCACACCATCTATCATCAACGAATTAGGTAAATACCGACATTCTCAGTCTTTCCCAACATCAGATGTGTGTATAGGTTTCACTGCCACAAAGGCAAACTTACTCTCTGTCCCGGTGTATGCTTGGGGTTGTTTGATGACCCTCGCTATCGGTGTGTATGCCGATCGACTCAATAAACGATGTCTTGTCAACGTGTACGCATTTTCTCTTTCAATTTATCCCTTTTCGGTTCATGATTGCCCAGGTGTTTGTTTGGTGTCGGATTGGCTGGATACATTATCCTTATTTGTTCAAGGACGCCGGCATTATCGTATTTTGCTGTTTACCTTGCCATTTCGTGAGTCAAATACTTGATTGTGATCATCCCCAACACTCAATATTTGTGACTGCAGAGCCATCTATCCTACTATTCGTAGGCCGTGCTCAGGATCTTTCTTCCATATCCGCACTTACATCATATACGTCTAGCAAACTCGGTCGCATGGGTGGCCGGTAACGTCGAGGGTTCTTACAAGAGAAGTGTAACCCTTGGTATGGCAATAGGCTTCGGAAATCTGAACGGGGCCGTTGCATCAAACATTGTAAGGTTTTCCCCAGTCTTCTTTGTGTAAGGAGCAACTTTTACCAGGTACAGTACCGTGCAAGAGATCAACCCTGGTATCGGTTGGGCCACGGAATAGTCCTTCTATACATCGGGATCGGCTTTTCTAGTAGTATCCTCTTTGCCTACTTTCTTCATCTCGAAAATCTCAGGCGCGAGCGCGGTGACCGCGACGAAATTATCGAAGGAATCGACAACAAAAATGCTCGCGAATGCAATGGGAGATATGAGAGCATAGAAGCTGCGAAGAATGACAAGGGTGATGACTGGAGTGGTTTCCGATACATTTTATGATTAAGTACACTTGATGAACTTGCTGATCTTGTTGTTTACAACCTGATTAACCATTACTCAAAGTACCGGATCATGACGGCAGGATACGCGCGAAGATTGACTATATAATAAGTAAAATACAAAACCCTGATGATGATGACGAACAATATGTAAGTGCGAGTCGATGTTAGGAAAGCAACTCTATCCCCCCACGCAGGGATAGAATATAACAGTAAAGAATCACTTAGGCAAAAAGTTTATAGCATCTTTAGGTCATCTAGAGCTTTTGCAATTGGCACGGGTGTTGGGCCAGGCAAAGGATCGTCAATCTCGCTTTCCATTGGTGGTGGAAGTTTAGCCTTGCGATGCTCGTCAAGCCATTTATCCATGTCGTCTTTAGAGGTGAACGGCCGTTTTCCAAGAATATCGATCATGTCCTCACTTCAAGAAATTGATGAGTGGGTAGTGTAAGCGCTCAAAAAAAGAACTAACCGAGTGATAACTTCCTTGGACAATAGAAGTTTAGCAACCTTGTGTACATCCTCTTTGTGTTGAGTAAGAAGTTCCCTGGTTCGTTCGTACGCAGACCTAGTGATCCATTAAACCCTTTCCAAATGAACTCAGACGGCACACTCACGATATCATCTTGCGGACTTCGGCATCCAACATCTCCGCTGTTTTCTCACTAAAGGGCTTTGTCCAACTCTCCTTTGTCGCACGGTCGCCACCGTAGCTGACGGGCCCGATGACATCATTCATGCCATAGTTCGCACAGGCCTCAAATGCCATTCGTGTAATCTTCTGCAGGTCATCTTGGGCACCTGTCGTGATGTTTCCAACACCGAAAAAGATTTCTTCTGACACACGACCACCAAGAGTCATGCATATCCGATCCAGCATTTGAGGTGTTGACAAGAGATACCGCTCAGGTGGAAGATACTGTAGATGTTCTTTCAGTCTCGGTCTAACATTTCATGAGATATGAATTACCTGTGCATATCCAAGAGCGCCAACTCCACGCGGAATGATGCTGACTTTCAATAGAGGATCTGCGTGTTCAAGGAACCATCCACAAATAGCATGACCAGCTTCATGGTATGCAACAGTCTTCTTCTCCTCTGGGCTCAGCACTCGACTCTTCTTCTCCAAGCCAATGATGACACGCTCGATAGCGGTATCGAAATTAACTGAGTCCACGTATTCAGATCCTTTTCGAGCGGCATGAAGGGCAGCTTCATTACAGACGTTGGCGATATCAGCACCTGAAAATCCAGGGGTGAGGACGGCCAGCTTTTGAGCGAGTGCTTCGAAATCATTCTGAAGATTTGGTTCCAGTTTCAGGGGACGGAGATGAACCATAAAAATTCCCTTGCGTCCTGAGACATCTGGACGGTCGATGGCAATGTGCCTATCAAAACGTCCCGGTCGCATGAGAGCAGGGTCAAGTACATCAGGTCTATTAGTACCAGCAAGAATGACGACGTGCTCGTTGGTTCCAAAACCATCCATTTCGACAAGCAGTTGGTTTAGCGTAGACTCTCGTTCATCGTTGCCACCCAAACTACCTCCCTTAGCTCGAGACTTACCGATGGCATCGATTTCATCAATGAATATAATGCAAGGAGCATTCTTTTTGGCAGATTGGAAGAGGTCACGCACACGTGAAGAACCAACGCCAACAAACATCTCGACAAATTCAGATCCCGAAACAGATAGGAAGGGGACAGAGGCTTCACCAGCTGTAGCTTTGGCAAGCAGCGTCTTACCGGTTCCGGGAGGACCCGAAAGAATCGCACCTCGAGGAATCTTGGCACCCAATTTCTCATATTTTGCAGGATCTTTCAGAAACTTGACGAACTCCATGATCTCCTCCTTTGCCTCGTCCATACCAGCGACATCCTTGAACTTAGTCTTGACATCAGTATCTTTGTTAAACATGCGAGCTCTGCTTTTGCCCATGCTAAAGATACCGCCACCTGCATTGCTGGCACCTCGCCTACTGAGCCAATAGAGAGCACCCAGGAGGAGGATAGTAGGGGCGAAATTGAGAAGAGTGTTTGTGGTAGAGATTTCCTCGTGATAGGCGACGGGTATCCGCTCATGACTTGGAATGCCCAACTCAGTTTGGGCCTCATCGAGCTTGCGTTCAAACGCATCAACGCTTCCAATGTAAAAGTAGAATTCCGCTCCAATGAGTGGTCCGGGAGTGTAGATGTTGTTAGCGTTGGGGTGCATTTTAACACGAACTCGGTGGTTATTGACTACCGTCAACTTTTCAACAAGTCCCTTGTCAAGAAATGCGTTGCGGAACTCTTGCCACGTTATCTCTCGCGTGGATGATGCACTGGAATTTGAATATGCCATGTAAGCGACAACAGATGCAACCAGCCACGCCAGCTGATTGTTTGTAAACCCATTGTTATTGTGTGGTGGAGGCACTCTATGCTTCTTGTCCCTGTCAGATGGATCTTCCTTTGACGACGACTCTTTTCTGGGCTGCTGGTAGTGCTGAAAGAAACCTTCCAACGCTTTCGGAAATTCAGGTTTCTGAGATTCAGTAGAGCTTGAGGTCTTCTTGTCCGTTCGTTCAGCGTTTATACCCGATTCATTCTGTTCTCCTTTATCGTCTGGTTGCTTGTGCGAGTCATTGGGATTGGGGTTGGGATTCGAAGTCGGAGTGGCATAAAAACGCGAGGAAAGGGTTGGCCTGAGTAAAAACCTACGAGACGATGCAAGAGAAATTGAGCGCAATGTACGGGATAGCATGGAGATGGTGGAGGGAGCAGAGGCCCAATGCAGAGCCGAGAACTGACTCTTGCCGCTCTCGCAGCGTAATCACTATGATGCTGACTCAACAGAATCACGTGCTTCCTTCGCTAAAAACTCCACTAGTTCGCGTCATGGAACTTCAGCTTTTCTGCTGCAAAGCATACTACAAAGGTAATTGAAATATTGATTATCACACATTCTGATGTAGGGCTCTTAAAATGTCATAGAGAACAGAAGCACATCTGGACAATCCTATAAATCTACATTTGAAGTGCAGATCAGGTTATAGATGGAAATACAGAAGGGACAGAATAAAGAAAAACTTAAGATTCATTATCACTATCACAGGGTCAATGCTGGTTTTCAATTTGACTAGAGCAGGTTTTTTCAAAGGAGGAGCTGAGCAGATGTAGACAAGTGATGAACTTTGATCAATGGTCATGGGGAGCTACGAGATGATAGGCGAAAGCTAAAAATTAATTACTATCAAGGTACTCAATCGTGAGGGCTCATTACATAATCTGAGAGCACAATTCACTGTCTTGAGTTAATTATGATCCCCCGTCTTCAGCCTCAGATGCGCAACAGAACTGGTCTTTGTCAAACAGTATAAACCCCTTACCGTCAGGCGCCCATCTGATATCTTTAGTGTCAAATTTTTCTGCATCCAGAATATGAGTATACATGGTCTTCAGATAAAGATTCACATACGGGCGGGAACGCAGATACACTCGGCCATTTCCTCCTCCTCTCCAATTTCACTCACCCACTTATCGTTCCATATGAATACGCTTTGCGTACCACAACATAAAGCAAGGCTACCCTTACGAACAGGATTCCAGCGAGCATTGAGCACTGGGTTGTTGTGAAGCAATACACTTCGTAATCGAGGAGTGAATTCTTGCTGAGGAGCTGGGAAATCGAAGATATGAACAGCTGTCGGGGTATTATCTACAAGGGAACGTTTGAACTTTGAAGAAGACCCAGAATATGTGACTAACACACCAAATCGAACCAGAAGTAGTTCACCGGTGTTGTTCCATTCTAGTTGAGTGGGTCCACTTTTTTGACTGAGTTTGGTTAGATCGGAGCGGACCGAGAGTACTTGTATCCCTTGGCGTCTTTCATCTATGATGTACACAGTAAACAATACTACATACATCAGTAGTTGTTCTGTCTCACAAGATAGAAATCCACGTCCTTCCGTAGATTCCATCCACTTCGAAGGCTCTTGCCAGACTTTCTGACAGATTTTCTGATGAGTGGTGTATTCGACGGAAAACCATGGTTGGATAATACCACTCACCACTGATGTAGGGATACGGGACGTAAAATCCAAGGTAGCGACAGTAGACCAGCTAATGCTTTCGAGAACATATATCTACAAGAAACTCAATGCTTGGGAACTTGATATGTTTCGTTGGTACACAGACTCGATCATGCCAGCTGGCGGCAACCAGGAACATCCCATTAGGATGCCACGCAACGATTCGGACGCCGAAAATTGGATCAGGATCCGGCGTAAATGTCACCAGTAAATCTCCGGTCAGTGTTAAGACATGGAGCTTGAACTGGATAATATCATTCACGGCGTTCAGAGCGCCAAAAGAGCGGACTTACTTCGAGGGGTCCTTCCCAAACTGCAATATGATTACCTGTAGGAGACACCGAAAACGATGACAAGGAAGAAGTTGGAAGAGGGAAATGCTGTATAACTTTAAACTTCGAACATTTCAGGCATGCCGTCTGACTCACGCGCATCAATTTGAAGGAATCGACAGCGTCATAAACTCCGAGCGTGTCTTTAGATTTGTGTCTTTCACCCAAAATGAAGTAACGACCATCAGCGCGGAAGGCATAACCTAAGCGAGTAAGTGATTCATCATGCCTGGCAACATTTCAAGCACCTCGATCAGGATGGATAGGGAATTGGATGTAAGTGGCTGATGCCGTCACGAGAGACCATAATGTGACTCGTAGCTGAATTACTTAGATTTCGTACAAACTCGATTGGAGACCGACGTACACCCCACTCCGAGAAACATAGTATTGTTCGACCGTCAGGGGCCCATTCTGCTTTTGTAAGACCTCTCATCAACTAAGCATACATATTCTCATGGATCTCAGGGAGTTGGATCACCTTCGGCGCCGGCCTCAATCCGGGCACTCCATCCTTCATCCCGCAGCTTCAGGACGTGAACAACAGCGGGCTTCGTGCAGGCAGCTAATATATATTCTGAGTCACAAGACCATCCGCAATGGGTTATCCAGGCATCACTCTTGGTGTTAGATGGACCTTGGGACGTTTTCACTCTGTTAGATAGAAAGAGATTTGTTTGAGATGGTGACGCGTCTACGAGCCATGTGCGCGTAATTTGGAAATTATCTGTTCGTCTGACAATAACTCTGTCTTCTACAACAGTCAGAATGAAGTGACCGCCAGGACTGAATGCGACAAGGGAGGATGATTGTCTGTAGACCTCAGTGAAATCCATGCAGGGAAGAGACTCATATCTTTTACCTTTTCTGGCTAATCAAATTTCTCGGGCCGTTTATCCGATTCCTCCCGAAGCCTGAAGGGGGCGAATGCATATTTAGATGACACTCAACAGCACTATACGTTCATTCAACATTATCATCTCCAATTAAATCTATTATGGGCCTCACTCCTTGGTCGATGTCATAATTAGATCCCATAATTAGATGCAGGGAGAAAATTACTGAGTTATAGGAATGCTATGATTACATAATAGCTAAGCATTCGAAACTCACGTTTATGTTATGCTCACCTTAAGCGACCAATATTATTTGCTCACCATGCCACCCTTGGCTTTGCAGGGCATTGTGACGAAAGTAGGTTTCATGAATAAGACCGCTACAGTTACTGTATCGAGTTTCATTGTGCATAAACTGACGGGCAAGGTATGATAGCTCTTCCTAAACTGTTAACATCGGTAGACTGAATGTCCAGTAGCGAATTGCGCGGGATAAAAAGTATCTGGTTCACGATGCAAAGGACAGTGCGTAGTCATGATCAATATATAATGATCAGACAGTCCCAATGTGCTTCAGAGCTTCAACAGGATGACCTTGTCCTCATCCGAAGTTGCCGACCTATCTCTGCCCGGAAACACTTCACTCTCGATCGGGTTCTCAAGAGTCCCCTTACGGAGCGAGGACTCACACCGGTGCGACATGTTCAAGGGGTCGAGGCTGCTCCTGCATCAACATCAAGTACATTATAGACCGTTCGATGTCAATCTCCGAAACCCTCTCATTTCCTAATCCCCCTTGGAGACATGCCATACATATGAAACAGTGGATTGATAGAACCATACGAAGGAGGATCATGTTGTTTTTAAAGCATTTGTTTCTTGAGCACTTTGCTGCTGAATTGCGGTCTGGATTTCTACGAGCTAAAAAAGGCACGAAATAATTCCAACACATCCCAACGTGTAGATCATAGCCCACCTCCTGTCTTCTCCGTTCTTGCTTTTCCTGTGTTTCCTGAACTTGTTTCTCAATACGCACACTTGGGGCAGTAGGTCAAAAAAGGGTAGTAGCCATACGATTAAAGGAGACAAACATTTCACTCTTGATGAATTCTAGCCGCGTATCAACATTAGTTCTAGCTTCAGTGATATCTTGTGGGACAAGGACAGGCCCAATTTGCTTGTATATAATGTTTTCAGGTAAAAGTTTAGCAAATTCCTTCAAATGCCCTCAGCACTGGTGGGTGAAACATTTCGCAGGTCCTGACCTTTTTCACAAGCTCGTTTTCTGATAGCTGCGCTTCAAGTTTTTGTCTAACCTCTACAATTTTAGTCAGTTTCTCTTGCAGTTTCTGGAAGTCGCTCGAGGCTGTTTGAAGTTTGCTAGTGAGAGACATTTACAGATCATCGCGAAATCCATCACCTTTGGAGAGGGAACCTCTTGCCAAATATGTATGACCTGATCTCTTTATGCCTGATGGTCAGTCATGGGGAGCACCGCGTGGATATCGCTGCTTAAAGCGTACCGGGTCTTCCGGGTATATAAGGAGCATTTGTCCTCCATTACTTAATTGAATTCTTTCTCTAAAGAAATGGTGTCAAACATCAATATTAACTGGGATAAGATCAATCATCCCGAGCTCTCATTTCAGCGGTTCCCCAGCCGAAGGTCGGTGGTCTACGGAACGAAGGGCGTGGTTTCATCTTCTCAACCCTTGGCTACTGAGGCTGGGTTGGAAATTTTGAGAAAAGGTGGCAATGCGGGTATGAAACTTATCAATGTTCTGTACGCCGAACTGACAAGCTATGTGATCCAAACATTAATAGCTGATGCAGCAGTGGCTACGTCTGCAGCATTGAATGTCACAGAGCCTAGTTGTTGTGGGATTGGAGGGTTTGTGTCTTCCTTTCCTCCTTTCCAAAAATTGATTCATCAGCAGGGACGCATTTTGCCTGTTCTATGATGCCAAGACCAAGGAAATCAGAGCATTGAACGGGTCTGGCCGCTCACCAAAGAATCTGAACATAGAACATGTCCGCCAGCGTGGTATTGAAGGGGGGCAGATCCCACTTACTGATCTCAATAGTGTAACTGTTCCAGGTAGGTGGCATTAAGGAGTCCACTGGTTGAAACCGACACATTTGAATAGGCGCTGCTGCTGCATGGACCGATACCGTCCAGGTTTTTGGCAGCGGTAATCTAACACTTCTCGAGGTCCTTGAGCCAGCAATCAGGCTTGCCGAAGAAGGGTAATGTGTCCCATCTTCACATCAAAGCAGATACTGATTTGTGACAACAGGGTACCTGTGTCAGAGATCCACGCTTTATCGGTAAGTCCCTTATCCGAATCCTTGAGCAGCAATCTATATATATAAGCTTTCCTTCATGTTATATAGTGGTTAGCTTCTGAGGTGAGAAGCAGCACTTGACAACAATCATGGGTCCTGAAATTCTAGGCTCTATTAAAAAATGCGTCTCCGAATGGAGACGAGATGCTACTTAACGGGCGGGCACCTAGGCCAGGAGAGATTGTCAAGCTGCCAAACCTCGCTCAGACTTTTCGAGAACTGGGAGAGAAAGGCAAGGACGGGTTCTACAAAGGCCGAATTGCCCAGGAAATCGTGGACCTTATTAAGAGCAAGGGCGGCGTCATGGAGCTGGATGATCTGGCTGAACATTCGTCAACTTTTGTTGAACCCATTGAATATACCTATGCCAACGAAATCACAGTCTACGAGGTGAGATTACCTCTTTATCGATCACCTTCGGCCACACTCACTCACGAATGGTAGTGCCCTCCGAATGGACAAGGTACAGTATTAGCTCTTTTTTCTGACGCTTCCAAATAATAGTCACCTAGGTATTACTGCCCTCCTTGCTTTGGGCATCCTCGAGCAAATACAAGAACAGGGCCTCAGCAAGCCTCTGTTGGAGCTGGAACACAACTCAGCAGAATATCTGCATACATTGATAGAAGCTCTTCGGTAGGTCCCTTGATTATTGAATGCCGTTGGAGTGTATTGACCTCTCTAAGTCTCGCCTTTGCAGGTAGGTTCACGCCAAGAAACCGTTTTCATGAGATGGTCTTAACCGGCATAATTATTAGATAGCATGTGGTATGTTGCCGACCCAGAAGTAGTACACGTTCCGGTGAAGGAACTCTTGAGCAAGGTGTGACACAAATCATTTTCATTGATAATCCTGAACTTGAGACTTCAAGGAATACCTCGGAAAGCGTGCCAAGCTTTTCGACCCTGAGAGGACGGTTCCCGATGTCGTACATGTAAGTTCGCTACCCACAAAGTGCTGGCATAGTTTAACACGGAGAAACAAAAGGGAAATCCCGTGAACAGCTCTGATACAGTATACTTCACTGGTATGTTCATGGGCAGGGCAATTTGAGAGCTACAACTGAAGTGGAGTAGTCAGCGACCAATGGGGAAATGCATGTAGTTATATTCAAAGTAATTTTGCAGGTAAAGTGGCCCGTTCACAGAGTATCTGCCAACTCTGATGACCAGTTTTGTCTAGGTTTCGGTACTGGAGGTGGGCTCCGAATTGGACCATCGCAATTGACTAATCCAACAAAACTCTAATAGCAATCCCGAAAGGTTGCGGTTTCACGTTGCAGAACCGTGGTCATGGTTTCATTCTTGATCCAAAACACCCCAACGCACTTGAGGGTGGTAAACGTCCGTATCATACTATCATCCCTGCCATGGCTCTTCGAGGAAATGAACTGTTCCTGAGCTATGGTGTTATGGGTGGTTTTATGCAAGTAAGTTATGACTACCTACCCTCCGAAAAACCACTGAACAACCCCAGCCACAAGGTCATGTTCAGGTTCTCCTGAATATTCTTCGTGGTTTCACTGTTCAAGCTGCTCTTGATGCACCCCGGTTCTGCATCTCCGCTGGCTCACCAGACCATCAAACAACAGCAACTGGCGATGCAGGGGACATCAACAGCGAGGTTTATTTTGAGGAGACATTCCCTGTGGAAACCATAGAGAAATTAAGAGGTATATTTTCACGTGGTTTCCTTCTTTGATGTGATTAAGTTGATACCTCATCCATTGCAGCGATGGGCCATGATGCCCGAGTCGTCTCTGGGTTCCAGCGTGGAATGATGGGAAGGGGCCAAGTGATCCAGAAACTTCAAGATAGTTCGGGAAAGTTCGTATGGGCTGCTGGATCGGACCCTCGTGCGGATGGACATGCTGCCGCACATTTATAAGGGAAATGAAAGACGATAGTATTGAGTCCTATACGAAGAAAGTTCCTAAAGTCTGTTTAACATTTATGACGTATATAAAATCTTCTATGAATTACTACATCCGTCGCTGGCGCTCACTTCCTTCTACAGGAGCGATAAATGGTTGGGCTGATAGAAGGTATAGACTCACCCGCTTGTTTAAGACGGTATTCTCGAAGTTCCTTTGTCTTGTCCGGTCCTGTGGTCTTTCCCCAGCCTTTCAAGGGCACTACGATGGTGGTTCCGTTATCTCCACTCCCCAGTTTCTGTGAGAAAGATAAAATGCATTCAGCGGCCACCTTGGGATTGGGAGCGTGCCGTGCGATATCTATTACTTCCTGATCAGATACCGTGGACGAAATACCGTCCGAGACGAGGATCACGGAGGACCATTCATTTCCTGGTGCATTATTAGAGTTGAATCCTCTTTGATGACCGCCATACCGTTTAACAACTTTGATCTAACTTCAGGCTCCGGTGTAACGCCAAACTTCTTAAATTGAAGGTCACCTAAACTAGTAATGTCTTAGTCTTGCATAGATGGGATATATCAGCGTCGTACCATCGCGTATTTGCGAGAACGCCCATCCATCTGAAAAGACTCAATATTAGAATAAAAGGCTAGATCAAGAATAGATATGACCACCTTGAGTCCCCAAATGAATCAGTGACGAGGGCAGATCCCATCCTGCGTAAGCGCATAGATTCGACACGAGTATCTGCATGGTGATTCTCTGTCATTGGAAAGACAATGCTACCATCTACGGGCGACAGAAGCACGCGTGTATCCCTGTCATCATGGGTCAGGGTACTTCAGAAGAACTGAAGTGGTTGGCCCACCCGCAGTGCGCGACAGTCAAGGAAAGCTTGTCAGCAGAAAGGAAGGTGGTAGACGGGGCATCTAGAGAATGGAATATTGCAACGGAGGAAGTTGCACCGCAACATTCAGCGGAATCGTCAGTCGATAGATTTTTATCCACCTAAGACACATTTAATCGATCACAGATTGGGGTGATATTAGATATGAACCTCAAAGAACGCTAGAGTCGCTCGAGCTTCTAAGTCAAGTTCCGGCGCTCCCTCTGTCCCGTGTATCCAGGGCGTCAATGCACCTCCTCTAAACCTCTTGAAGTAACCGCCAATTTCCTGTATCCATGCAAATAATTCGGGGATCTGGGTTTTATTGACTGATTCAAAAATGCCATGGAGCTCTTGTCGAAGGTATTGAGATACCGCTGACCCTCCATGGCTGTTGAAGTCAACCATCAGAAGATACAAGAGGATATCGGAAGCGTACCCATCGTAAATGCCCACGAATACAGCCTGTCTGGCCAACATTGGGTCTAAAATTGAAGGGTCCCAGTCAATTCCGTGAAACTTCTTGGTACTTAGTCGTAATTCTTCTGGGTCGAGGGACAGTGTCGCGAAACTATAAAAATCTTCCTGGTGCCTGTCCTGGTTCAGTGGAGTGTTGGTCCGGAGCCAGGGATAAAACAGTCACCCCCTATTGCCCCGGGATGTTGCCACGCCAATCACCTTTGGTGAAGCCAAGGGAACTCGCATGATACCATCTGGCACGCGAGGAATCAATGATTGGAAAAGCACCAGCAATGCGAGACGCACTGGACGAGGCCACGCGCACATAGTCGTGGTACTGTTGTGAGAGCGGTGACAGGGCTACACACCTTCGTGAAAAAACACGAACACGGCCAAGCAAACATACAACCATTCAGAGGTTGAGCTTACTCAAGAGAGGCGACATTCCCTGGTGACAGTAATAATGTTATTGGCGTTCTGTTACTCGATTATATACTATGCAAGCATGTACAAATACTGATGGACTGGCCCACTAGTGGGCTTGCGCACCTCCAGTTTGTGCAAACGAAAACCAACTTTGATGCCAACCAGTAAATACCCTCAATGACGAGGTACCTGAATCTAAATTACGCTGCCTCCCTGCACTACTGCTCCGGCAGCCAGTACATCCATTTATTTGTCAATCATCCTCCTTACATAACAAATTAGTAGCCACGTTGGTGTTTGGCGTACACTATCAGAATCATTGATCTAGCCTGACCACCGACCATATCACCTGTCAGTGTTGCTGTTCATGTACAAACAACCATAACTACATACGCGCATCGATGGGTGCAAAACAGTCGCTACCTCAGATCACAGCTCAGGATAAGGCCATACTCGAGTACGATCACTTCCCCTGGTTCATGCCTTGCACTAGTTCTTGAATGCCTTACATCCCGTTTTTCGTTTTCAGTCTAAAATTGCAGAGGGACAAACTCCGGCAGTATCAAAAGACAGTGCGCTTCAAGTCTCTTTTTCTTTCAAAAGAGATTCAAGGACGTAACAGGTACAATCTATATTAGAACGTGAGCATACAATAGCGAAAACACATCTCAGCAATGGAAACAAAGATCGAGCGATGATTGCTCTTCGGAGAAGGAGATATCAAGAAGGCTTGTTGGTGAAGACAGACCAACAGCTGGAAACTCTCGAGCAACTTGTTCGCCTGCCTCATTTTTCTTTGAGTCCACAATTGCTGATACATACTTATTTACCAGGTCTCGACAATAGAATTCTCGCTCGTTGAGGTCTCAGTACTGCATGGATTGAAACAGGGAAACGAAGTTTTAAAGGAGATTCATAAAGAAATGAATCTTGAAACTGTTGAGAAGCTTTTGGAGGAGACACAAGAAGCACGGGAGTACCAAAGAGTCAGTGCAACATTATTCTATTAGAGGGCAAGATTTATACTAGGGTCAACAGGAGATCAGCGAAATGTTGGCCAATAACTTAACTCTGGATGATGAAGAAGCTGTGCAGGAGGATCTCCGACAGCTGGAAGCGGAAGCCGTGCGTTTCGTTCTCATCCGTCCTTTTTTTGTCACTGATTTGTCTGTCCAGCTTGGCACTACGGCAGGAGTGCCTCTACAATTACCTCGTATACCGACGACAGTGCCTGTGTCAGAAATGTCAACAGGTGCGTCCAGCATATCATCTACTTTATACTATCATCTTAGTCAGATTCCAAGGACTCGAACAGGAGCCCGAAGCAACCCCTATGGCAAAGGTCGTGCTCGCGGCATAACCACCTTCGCACTTTATTCTTTTGAATACATTAGATGCTGTACATTTCAAGAGGGTATCTATAGGAATGACCATTCTTGCATGAATCAGAGCGCCCCCGATTACCAGCTCTCAAAATCTCCAAATCCCAGTTTTCGTTTCTTCTTTGATTCTTCCAAAACTGAGCCTGAGTCATTTGAAGTACTGCTTACAAAAGCCTGTGGTCTTTTCAAATTACCAGTGGTGCTGCCACTGAAACTGAGATATTTTCCGACGCCACCTACACCGCTCTCCCCAGTTCCGAACGCAGCACTATTCGAACCGACTTTCAATCCAAACCAATTGACATGATCTTTCTGCTGTTTAGAGTCTTGTTCGCCGTTTCCAATACCATTAGCTTCCGCTGCCGCTTGACGAGCAAGTTTCTTTTCATGTCGCTTCCTATACTCCTCGAATGGATCTTGATAGCTGATATGATGTGTGTTAACAAACAGAAGAGATGAAGAGCAATGGAGCACAAACATAATGATTTCTGTTATGCGGATAGGTTTAGAAGGTCGCTCTGTTCCAGGTTTGACAGGCATCTTCTCGATGGTGTTGAGTACATCCTCACCACCTACGAGCTTGCCGAACACAGTATGTTTTTTGTCGAGATGGGGTGTTGGTCGGAAGGTGAGATACCACTGAGAGCTGCAGGATATCGTTATGTGCAGTGGATTCAAGATGCATTATACTTACCCATTAGTAGCTGATCCTTTATTGGCCATAGCGAGGATTCCTCGGCTATCGTGTGTTGCAGCACCCTTGAGGTCATACTCGTCTCGAAATGGTTGACCCCAGTAAGATTCACCGCCTGCACCCGTGCCTGTAGGATCTCCCGTCTGAACCTTGAAGAATCGATGAGGTTAAAATAACTCCGTCGTGGCGATAGAGTTGCTTACCATGAATCCGGGGACAAGCCGATGAAACAGACAATTATTATATTTCCCAGCTTTCGCAAGCATGAGGAAATTGTAACACGTTTTCGGCGCCTTCAATCCCTGTTTGTCAGAGTCTGACAGAAGGATATAAGGTCAACTCTACACAAACCTTCTCACAGTAGAGTTCTAGATTCAGGCTCCCACCCCCGACAGATGTTACGACACGCACATACGCCCTCCGTTTTCCAACATCCTTGTCTTTCCCCTTCTTCTTCCCGGGCGGGTTGATAAATTCTTCGAACATAAGCTCCTCTTCGTCCCACAAAAGCTTCGCGCTTTGTGTGTGCGGGTCGATGGACGTTGATGTCAATGCTGCACCCGGGAGACCACTGGAATATGGGGAGATGTTCCCTATTGAGGAAAATCATGGATATCAGTCAAAGGGGACAATTCAGGGCGAGGGGACAAACACGGTTCAGCAACTTTCTTAACGGCTGCAACTGGCCCTGCGAGAGGTTGTTTCGTCACAGTTTTAGCATCTTTGGACCCAGCTGCAGGTTGCACGATCTTTGCATTCGTTGCCGACGTTGATGTAGCAGGGGCGGAAGTGGCTACAGAAACCGAAGGCATTCCATGAGGATTCTGTAGAGTGATGATATCGGCCCTAGAATTCAGTAATTAGTTCATAGCATCCCACCCAGCAGCACAGCATACTTTTTGATGGAAATATCAGCCAACAGATCCCTGTTGCCCTTGATGCTTTCTGCAAGATAAACATTGCCGGTAGTAGCAACAGCGACGATATGTGAGTGTTCACTAAAAGGTTTGAACGAGACGGGGTCGTGAATTTCGTTGGTGGCTTCTTTGTGAGAGTAATGAAGAGTTATTAGATCTGTCGGCTCAAGCGGTTCTTTTGTGAACGGATGTGTGTTGCTGTGTTGTCTGAGCACAGATAAGTCGATGTTTAAGGAAAACAGAGGGAGTAGGCACACTTAAGCCAGGGGATAATATTGACAAGGTCAAAGACGGTGCCCGTTCCATCTGAGTTACGTGCACAGACAGGATGAGTGAAGGATTGAAACGAAAGGGCACAACAGTCGAATGGTGTTCGTGCGCCTGGATGAGGTGCTTCCTGTTTTCTGTGCCAGTCCATCAATTACCGAACATTTGAAATACTAGATTTGCTTACAGCTTGTGCCCAACAGAGGCGGAATGGGAGCCGAACTTTCCAGTATGCTCCTCGTGAGTGATGTAAAGCTTGTTCGAGTTTCCGTGGCCCATGAAACGGTGATGAATGGATCTGCAAAGTCCACAATAAACTCGACCAAACAGAGTTCTGTTTTTTTCTGTCACGAACACAAGTCAATGCTTCGCTATGTGTCGACGCAAAGACATGTTTTAGTTCTTGACTTTCTTGCTCCTGCCCTTCTGCTTCCGAAGCAACATTTACACTCTACGACACGAGTCCGGAATCCCCAAGCCGAACCAATTACCAAGAAACCATACTTTCCCATTGGCCCTTTGACCTTCATCACCGATCTTGGGCCCAACGGTCCTCAAGATGGATCGTCGTCTTCTGCGGAGACTGAACAGTTCAACAAAATTGTCACAGAAATTCGTCTGGCTCTCGACAATTCCTCTTCAAAACACCATCAGCTGCCAGGATTATGGGAACAAATTGGCTCATTAAGAATTTTGCCCCTTCTCGGGCGTTCGCAGTTGGAGCCACTGTCAAAACTTATGAAAAGGACGTTCGTTGAGCCATCTCCCACAAAGGCCAATATATGGGCTCAGGAAGGGGGCAGTGGGATTCATGAGTTTACCCCGTCAATTGCGCAGAATATCGCAATTGTTGCAGCTAGAAGTGAATGTTGGGATGCTATGCTTGCCCTTATGCAGTATCATATTCGCAAAGGAGATGCCCTTGCAGTTCTGCTGTTGTATGATAAGTTCATGACTTTGGTCGGGGATAAAGGTTCGATAGTGGACCAAGGGCTCCAAGATCTAGGGTCTGAAGAGAAGTATCAAGAACTACCACAGCTACAAGATGAGCTACTTCCCCTTGAGGACCCTAGTTATCCACCCGATCTCGGACACGCCCATTTTCTAATGGCTGCGGTGACCGCCTATGCTATGAAAGACTCGTTCGATGAGGCATTGGAGGCATGTTTGGCGACCGTCGTTCAACTCGACAAAGACCAAGTTCTTGCATTCACTGACCAGGTGCTGTCGCATGATCCAAAGCTCAAATTCAAAGTCAAAAAGTACCTACTACGACTAATTCTTGCTCGTCAACTTTATCGACCTGCAACATTCGTTCGATATGTAAGACATTTGGGTGCCAACAAGTCGACATTGGAGCTCAGTCACTTGTACGAAGCTATCAAAGATGGGCTCGGTACCCGGGAGGCATTCCTGGCCGCAGATCCATCCCTTGTCACACCAACAAAGAAAATTGCTCTTACACAAGAAGTGTGGACTACCATTCTACATGCTTTTATCAAGTGCGGCGAAAAGAAAATGGGAGGTCGTATATGGGCTGACTTGACGAAGAGTGGTATTACACCAGGGACTTCAATGTGGACTGCATTGCTTGATGCGTATGGAGAAATAGATGCTGTGGAGGATGCGCTGTTTGCCTGGGATCTAATGCTGCAGGAGGGCACAAAACCCGACGCACTCACTTATCGAGCCATCATTAATATCCTTTTCAGGGCTCGGCGTCCAGACCTGGCAATGGAGTTGTTCAAACAATATGAGTCCCTTCCGGTTCAAGACCAGCAGCAACATTTAAGGGTATACAACACCGTTCTGGCCGGACTATGCAGGTCCGATCGTGAAGAAGGGGCGGAGAAAATCCGGATGGAGATGGAGACGAAGGGACCCAAGCCAGATGAGGTGACGTACAACATATTGATCAATCATTATGGTATCCGCAGGAAATTCCAAAAAATGGCTGCAATCTTACGCACGATGGAGGCGGCAGGCTTCGAAGGCAACGATTATACATTCACAACTATACTTAATGCGCTCCACAAAGCTGGTCACAAGAACGCCGCGGACCTCGTCTTGGCGCTGATGGAAAAGCGAGGCGTCGTGCAGAAGAATGTCGTATTATATACATCGCTTATCAACCATCAACTGAGAGAAGGAGGAAAGGATAACGTTGTGAACGCGATGAAAATACTTGCGTCACTGGAGAAGGATCCTCGCAACCTGCCCAACGAGATCACGTATACTGCAGTCTTGTGTGGTCTTCATCGTCTTGGCTGGATGGATCCAGGTGAGTTACGGGAGCTAGAGACGCAGATCCTCGACAAGATGCGAAAGCGAGGACTCTCGCTGGGTCTTCCGGCATATCATTTGCTCCTGAAAGCATATCTTACGGGCCCCCATGAGGACGGAGTCAAAAAAGCCCTGGCTCACTATGCGGAGATGAAGGCACAGGAAGTTCCTATCAAAGCCGAAACGTACTACATTATACTTGCTGGGCTACAAGAGAGGGAAGAATGGGGTTTTGCGCACAAGATAGTCGAGGAGATGTACGCAGCAGGGATCCATCCTACGGGAAGCCTGTTTAGGCTGGTGAATGTCATCAGCAACCAGAGGACTGGTGCATAGTGTAGAACGTACCCATCACACTAGAGTGGAGTCTGTAATGGTGAAATGGTCATACTGTTTTCAGGTACTGGTCGCCAAGGAAAAATGCCTTTCCTAAGCCGAGACGGAGATATCGCGCGAATGCTATGAGCAGTGGTCAGCTGGCAGAAGAACTGGCCGGGTGACACAAACCCCAGTGGCTCCAGCGCCTGCCCATCCACTTACCCACAAAGGGCAACAGGACGACAGAGACAAGTTGTTTGAGCTGTTCGAGACTTTCTTCCCATTCCTCCTGTGCCAACCGATGCTCCTCGTCGGAGTCATAGGAGGCTGCTGAGGACGTGTCGATGGAGCTTGGCATGAAGTTTGGCGGTAGAAGCAACTTCGCCCGGCTTGGCTCGGCACATGTTGTTTGATCTCATCATGTTTGCCCCGCAATGCCATAAATAATGCCATAAATATCCCATAAGTCTTTCGCCTCGGCTCTTGTCCTTGAACCTGTACTTCTACCTCCGCACTCTCCGTCCACAGATGCAACATGGCTTCTCAAGCACACAACATGCCTCCCCGGCGTCTTCTCGTTGGGCAGCCCCTTCTCTACACCATGACCTGCTTCATCAGTCTCGGTGTCTTCTTGGTGAGCCCACTACTCCAAGTCCATTGTTTCGGACCAAAGTCCTCACAGGCGTTTGCCACAGTTTGGCTATGACCAAGGGTACATCACTTCATGTTCTACCGCTCACCTAACTCAGTCCTTAACAGGGTCATGAGTGGAATTATCACTGGCCCATACTTTCGAAAATATTTCAACAACCCAACAGCCCTCGAGGTGGGCACGATGGTGGCCGTACTTGAGATCGGAGCTTTTGGTACGTCATGGCTCCTATTACTTTTCTCATCTTCATCTTGATGCACATTGAGCAGTGACTGCACTAGCAGCCGGTCGTGTCGGCGATATCATTGGAAGAAAGGGAACGCTATTCAGTGGAGCTGTTGTGTTCACCATCGGTGGCGCCATACAGACATGGTCAACTGGTTACTACCTGATGATCATCGGCCGCGTCGTTAGTGGTCTGGGTGTTGGTTTACTTTCGTACGTCTTGTCCCCTGAGCGTCATTCGTATGTCGTCATACCATTTTGATTTTGTAATTGTAATTCGGCAGATGCATTGTTCCTATATACCAGAGCGAGATCTCGCCTCCGAAGCATGTGCGTCTTCTTCGCATCACCCCCTTAGGCCCTATCATTCACATTACATTACATAGAGAGGTGCACTAGCATGCATCGAATTTACAGGAAATATAATAGGATATTCATCCTCTGTTGTACGTTGTATACTTTTCTCAGTGCCCTCACCCTACAGATTCATCAATCTTCTATCTAGTGGGTAGACTATTTTTGCTCATTTATGGAATCGGATCTCTCTTGGCGGATGCCTCTCTTCATTCAATGCGTCATCGGATTCATCCTTGCTGCAGGCACCCTTGTAATCCCCGAGAGCCCAAGATGGCTCATCGACACCGACAAGGAGGAAGAGGGCCTGAGAGTCATTGCAGATCTACACGGAGGTAATCCCAACCATCCTGCTGCTCTAGCTGAGTTTCAGGAGATTAAGGAGAAAGTTCTGGAAGACGTCAGTGATAGTCTTTGGTCTTCACTCTGGTCGTCTGATGATGGATACAGCGGAACTCCGGAGAGCCAAGGACCTATTCAATGATGTGGAAGAAGTACAAGCGACGTGTGTTACTGGCAATGTCATCACAGGCTTTTGCACAACTGGTGCGTGACCTCAGACACCTTGATTAAGACATATCACCGATCATTCAATCGCAGAATGGCATCAACGGTACGTATAGATTTGCCCTATCCTTCGAGTTTCGTTCAAATCCTTTGAACTAGTTATTTCTTATTATGCCCGTGAGTTTTCACTCCTTTTGTTGTTTGAATAATATTAATTCTGGTGTCTAGCCCGGGTGTTTGAGGGTTCGTCGTGATAGTAGTACCATGGATCAACGTGGACCACTGATCATTCTACTATTCAGAAGCGGGATGGATTGGTCGTTCAGCCATTCTGATGGCCGGAATCAATTCTATCATTTATGTTCTGAGCACCCTTCCACCGTTAGTTCTTTCCTGAAATCATGGTCGGATGGGTGCTGATTCGTTTAGTTGGATCTTGGTCGACCGTTGGGGTCGCCGTCCGATCCTTATGTCTGGTGCTGTCATCGTGCGTACTGGTCCCTTCTCCCCTTGTGCTCCGGGCAATTCGACTATATGATCCGCCCGTTCATTATGGGCATGCATCAATATTCACGAGGTACTCTTAGATGGCTCTCTCGTTGGGTGCGACAGGCTATTGGATGTACATCAATGTTCCAGCGACGCCTCAAGCTGTTGTCGTCTGTGTCATCATATTCAATGCTGCATTCGGATATAGCTGGGGACCCGTTCCATGGCTATATCCACCGGAAGTATGTGTATCAATAATTCTGCAAGGTTGTCAGATACTAAGATGCTGCTTGTTCCAAGATCATGCCTCTCCCTATCAGAGCAAAGGGCGTTTCACTTTCGACTTCCACGAATTGGTTATTCAACTGGATTGTCGGTGAAGTAACACCGTACCTACAGGAGACAATTGAGTGGAGATTGTATCCCATGCATGGATTCTTTTGTGTTTGTAGTTTCGTCTTAGGTGAGCTCCTCTGGTGTTTCTGTTTTTATGAAGTTCTTGACACGTGGTTATACAGTCTACTTCCGTTCGTCTACTATTGATCATTAATACTTGGTTATGTCGACTGACTATCCATAACAGTATACCCCGAGACGAAAGGTGTACCTCTCGAAGAAATGGATCAAATGTTTGGTGAAGGTCCGTTCTTTTCTTTTGCTTGGTGTAATCTCTTATCTTCTCACCTTCAAAATGTACTACAGATGCACGTGAAGAAATGCTCGAAAACGAAACGCCTTTACCATCTGAGTTACCATCTGAACGAACATCTTTGATCGACCGCACCCTCCCCCTCCCACCGACATACCGAGTTAGATCCGCGTCATCGGATCGCTTCACCCCGCAACGTGGTTTCAGTGAGTGGCTTGGTGATCTGATAAGCAGAAGTTCGAAGGGTAGTGGCTATGCACCCGTTGCGAGTGGGGAGTGAGTGAAGTTGGATTGGCAATGAAGGAGGATGTGCTTACGACTTATCTGACATGACGTATAGTCAGTACTCATCTTGTAGTTGTCCATGTGACTTGACTCCATACAGTACCCTGGTTGGTAATGACTGTTGGAGTTTATCGAATGATGCTTCCCTTGTGACAGTTGGATCGGTTTCAATGCCCGGAGTGCTTGTGCTCAGACACTAAAGCGGTAAAATCTGACTCGAGGATCTGGACTGCGTTCATGGTACTTAAATTGGTATGCTCGTCGACAACATTTAACAAAGTAATTGTTTAGGACGCCGGGAAGACACTGCGAAGACACTGCATGCAAAGTTTACACGTGATCTCAAATGCACTCTTCCACTCTCTCTCGAGTGGTCAATATTCCTCCAATCCATGTCTCTATCGTAGAGAGACGTCGTTGTTCAACTACTTTTCATGTTCGTTGGACATCGCAGTCCATAAGAACTCATCGTTATTCTACTTCGACCCATCAAGTCAACAAGCCACGTAGACATGAACCGATTTCTGCCTATTCTGGACAAGAGAAGACATGGGAGGAATTGGGATTGAGGAAGAGTCTGGTTGAAGGCCTTTTACGTGCATATCCTGAAGTGGTAGCTCCTACAACTGCACAGACGATGTTTATCCCCGCGATTCTGGAGGGTAAGGATCTTTTGGTGAAAGATGATGCAGGAAGTGGAAAGCACGTCATTTTTGTATGGGAGTTTGGGTGGTGTATGTTGATCTTTTTTCTATTCATTCAGGTCTTTTGGTATCGCACTAGGACTATTAGGAAAACCTCGCGTCAAGTATATGATTAAACCTGGCAAAGAACAGGAAAGTGTCACGGCCCTCGTTTTGGTTCCTCAATCCAATCTAGCTATTCAATATTATCGATGGCTATCCCGTATAGCAGAGGGATCGATGTCAACAGAAGAAGTTGGGATCGATACTGATAGAATAGTGCAACGACTCATACGTGAAGGGCAAGAACATGTCACTGCAGGGATGAAAAAACTCTACGAAACAAAACCTCACATTCTCGTCAGCACCCCGCAAGCTGTTCTTGATTTGTACAAGAAGGATCCGGATCTAGTGCCGTTGGACTACCTCAGTACTGTTGTGGTAGATGAAGTGGATTATCTTATCGAAACGGTGCCGAAGAAAAATCCTGAACGAGCGTGGAAGGGTTCGTACGAGAAAGCAATCAGGAAAATTCGGGCGCATCCAGGGGCCACGAGGGAATTGCTAGACATGATATTTACTGCCAGGAAGGAGATTAATGCAAGGATGCAAGAGTGGACCTGGGACGAGGGGGCAGAGGGGCCATACAGGAAGGGATCATTTGTTGGATCGAGGGACATGCCGGGGCCACAGCTGGTGGTGTCAAGTGCGACACTGAGGACGCACTTGAGCAATTACCTGTATGAGGAGAGTGGATGGCTGAACAAAAGTTTTGTGATGAAGGTGAAAAATACAAACTCAAAGCCGGTGAAGGAAACGGAGACGGCCGACGAGAGAGTACGAGAGGGGGCTTCCAGTGGACGGGTGAAGCATTGCATTATTGAAGTGTCCAAGACTGAAGTTCGGAATGTGGAGGGTGCAATAGATGTGACAGAGGACGGAGAACAGGTCGAGACACACAAGTTGCTTGGCGATTTGGCAGATGAGCGGCCACCGCGGAATCACATGCTCGATAAAGGTTAGAATCCCAGTTGATGGCGAATTCATCAAAAACTGACACCACGTGACAGATGGCTTCCTTGAGCGGTATCAAAACACGCCTTCGCCGTTCAATCCCGAAGTCCTGGAGGCCATTGCCACGGCAGTGGCGCTGGATGTCCCGCGGCTGGGGCTACTGGTGATCCCGTCCAGTGCGCCCGTATTCCGTGCGGTGTACGAGCTGCGAGAGATGGGGCTGGATGCGAGGGTATTTGATCCTCAGAAGCCTGTAGCAGACGAGAATGAGAACGAGGATCCGGTGCTTTTGGTGACAACTCTGGCGATGGCGCGCGGGCTGGATATGCCGGAGGCGACGCATGTCTTCTCGCTGGGCATCCCGGACGGCCCGAGAGTAACAGGCCGATCAGTTGATGCGTACATGCACGTTGCCGGCCGAGTTGGGCGATTTGGCCGGCGTGGGACAGTGGTGACGGTGGTAGAAGAGGAAGAGTCGATGCCGGAGACGGCCGGCTCGCGGATGAAGCGGATTCTGCGGGAAGTTGGTGCAGCAGCAGTCCGCTTTAGGCAGTTCAAGTAGACTAGAACGAGTTTTTTTTGCAAATCAAGATTGTCTTTCTCCCCCATCATGAGGCTCGCCCCTCTCCTCCTATTCACTGCCGTCGTCGCTGCACAGTCCTCCTCGCTATCTCTCACGTCCTCCACTCGCTCAAATAGCCTCTCCACCGTTCCCACCGTCGTCTCCACCGTCGTCCGCCTCTCCTCCTCCTCTTTCCTCCCCTCCTCCTCCTCCGCTGCTCCATCTTCCACCGTCCCGTCGTCCACCACTCCCTCGGCCTCCTCGTCTTCATCGCCTACCCCGCCGCCCATCGTCCTAGTACGTCGTTCTCTTCCACATCATTTTTTTTCTTCATTCTGCCTTGCAGGACACTCGTCTCGACCCTGCCTTTGGAGTCCTCGGTGGTATTCTTATCCTCACAGGTCTCCCCTCCGCTTTCTGGGGCCACAAAAACAGATGGTGCGGCTCTCGCTGACCTACCAGCCTCCAACTTTCTCACCTGACTCCTCAGGACGTCCTTCTTTCTCGCCGGATTTTACACCCTTTCTCTCGCCTGCTCTGTTCTCATTATCAGATATGGCGTCTTACCCGCTGTAAATCCTCCCTCTAAAACCCTTCGAGGCATGTTCGTTCTCGCCAGCGTGATCACCGGATTCGCAGGCGGTGGCGTTGCTATTTTTTTCTGGAAGGCCACTCGCTACTGCATTGGCGCCTGGGGCGGTTTTGCCTTTGCCCTCTTCATTCAATGCTTCCACAGTGGCGGCGTCATCAGGCCTATTGGCTACAGATGGATCCTCTACATCGGCAAGTCTGTCTGCCAGCAGATCACTTCTCCGATTTGACTCCCCTCCCCGATCCAGGTCTCGGTGTAATAGGCTTTACGTTGGCCACTGTCCCACAGGTGAGCTTATCATCTGCCTCGTTCCAATCCATGTCCAACAATAAATCAGATTCATTATCACATCCTCCTCATCTCCACGGCTTTTGTCGGCTCTTCTGCCTTTGTGCTTGGTGTAGATTGTTTTACTACCGCTGGCCTCAAGGAGGTATGGTCTCTTTACACGTCCGATTGGGTCTAGGCAATTCCTCTAACAGCCGTCCTTCATAGTTTTACATGTGGAATCTCGGTTTTAACCCCCTCTTTCCCAAATTCATCGATAATGGTATTCGGTTTCCTGTGTCACAAACTATGCAGATCGAGCTTGGTCTTATTGGAGCGGTTGCCCTCATGGGTGCCGCTGTACAGTTCCGTATCATGAAGGTCCTTCGTCGTAAGCTTAGGGAGATCGCAGAGGAGACCAGGAGGCAGGAAGAGGTCGCTGAACTGGAGGCTGCCACAAGGTTTGGGGATCTCAATTTAGAAAGGGAAACTTGGGAGAGCGAACATCCCACGTTGAGTAGGCACGGCAAGTTCTCATCATTTGCTCTGATGAAGGAACGCGAGGGCTCTTCGTCACCCGCAACACTCGCTGATGACCCTCGACAACGCCATCTATCTGGCTTATCAGACTTCAAGGTTGCTCCTACATCTGAGGAAGACCTCCAGAAGTCTCGCTTCATGCAAAATCCGGGAGTGTTACCCGCATTAGATCTTGGCCTTGGCATTCAGGATGATGTTCCCGTCACCTTCATTGCTGAAGACAAGGAGAAGAAGGAGCCTACCAAGGTCAAGGAGATGACCCTTGCAGAATTGGAAGACCTCAAGAAAAAGGAGCAACTCATGTATGAAATTCAAAACATCCGGAAGAACATTGAAGTCCTCAAGAAAGAGCCCGCCGCCCCAGCCACTAATAGTCAGTCCAATTTTTGAAGCATGCCTTGAGTATCGATGTAACCTCTCATCTTTTGACAGCCGCAAACACTCACTCTCGCCCTCCTCGGGAAATAGATCCCCGTGCTCGTGTCTATTCCATGGACTTCAGCTCTATATCCGGCAGAGCCTCCAGTCCGCCATTCGGCATGTCGGCATCGAGGCCAACAAGCATACCTACCAAAGATCCTGAGTGGGACTTATATCTCCACGAACGCAAGCTCCTGCAGCCTCCCTCTGGCGTTACTCCTCCGATTCCGACCACACCGGCTCCTCGCGTACCAATGTCTTCCGCCGTCCAAGAAGCCCTAGATAACAGGAAGCGAAGGGAAAGCTTGCTTGTTACGAGTAGCGGAAGTGGTACCCCCGCTGGTAGTACAGGTGGTGACGATCCAGATGACGTTCCCCTTGTGAAGCTTGCTAATGGTCGAGACAAGGAAAGGGAGAAAGAGAGGCTGTCTGTTTTACCAGGCGTCACTGGTTTAGGTAACATGGGCTATTCGACGAATGCCAAGCCCGAAAAGATCACTGGTCCTGCCGTAACTATTCTACCTCCGCGCCGAAATTCAGGTGGAAACATTCTTGCGCCTAACCCACGACAGGTACCGGTCAGGGAACCTGTAATTAAGACTTTTGAAGAGCTGAATGAAAGGCACCGGGAGAAAATAAAGAATCTTCAAGACCCGGTTACGAAAGCGGAGAAAGAGAGTGCAGATGTAAGGGATGCAAAGGAGAGGTGGGAGAAAGCAAAGAAGGTGGAGAAGGAGACGATGTTGAAGAAACATACTGAGAAGGCTGCTGCCTTGAAGAAACAACATGGAACAACGAGATCTTCAACGAAAAGAGATAGTGAATCGCCAGCGGGGATCGAGTGGAAGAGGCAATCTCGGTCTGTGAATGTAGACAGGTCGGGTGGCAATTCATCAAAAAGAATGTCAGCTCTGAAAGTTGAAGATTGGCAAAGATACCAGACAAATACTAGTCCAGGTGGAGGCAACGATGCCATTGGGGATGCCGGTGTTGGCGAGCTTGGTACGAGGAGACAGGAGCCTGCCGTACCTTTTCCGGGACATTCCTCAAAACCTCATGCTCTTGGCAATAACCGAGATCGAGAGGCGAGGCAGAGGAGGAGAAGCAAGGATCTACTGACATAAAGGGTTGATGAACGCGAAAAAAATTGATTCACCTATCCATCGTGCCGTCCCATTGGTCATCAGACCCTCTACGTTCACGTATGCTGTCAGGTTTCAATGATGTCCTTAGACTCATACCCATCCAAGCTCCACTCTCATTCTCAATACTGGAAGTCACATCTTTATCTGCTGCCTTTTTATATTTCTCCCAACTTTTCGACATTTCTAGCTTGTATAGAAGATTTTTTTCATCGACTATCTTCACCATCTTTTCCATTACCCTTCTGCGCGTTTTCTTTTTCATCCATTATTATTGATAAGCGGACTATAGCTTCAGCGTATCTATATGTCCCTCTCCCTCTCCCATGGACACTTCGTCAGTATTCAATCCTGCATCATTCCGATGAAGATTTGCTGTGTGTAGGTTGGCTTACGGTTTATCTATTTGGTTTCTGTGTTACATACGTACATAGTCCATGTCCATCTCCACATTCTTTTGTCCAACCATTTGGTTACTCTTCATTACATTGCAATAGTTTTCTTTGGTATTGTTGTGGCATTTGAGTCGACTGGATGTTTTCTCTACACTCATCCTGATTTACAGTCTTTTCTTTTATTGTTATCACATATTCCTGAGGACATGATTTCTGATTCCCAAAGACCCTCTTTGATCATTTCACTTGTTTACTCTCTCTTTCAATCTTTCGTTGATCTGTCCTTGTGCCGGGGTTGAGTGATGATATATTTGTTTCTTTTCTTGCATTTTTATCATGGGTATAGTGTTTGTTATCTCCTTTTGTGGATGAGAAGGCGGAACAAGAGAGAGTTGATTCATGTTTGTCGAGTGAAACAGTATAGTTTTTCCCTTTACCTTGTCAGTTTACAATGATGAGTCATTCATTGGCTTTTTGAGAGAGAATTCTGTTGGAGATTTAATATGTATATCGATCCAGAGACCTAATGCAATTCGGAGCCAGGTGTGAACAACTGATAAATCAGTGAATTTTTCTGTCTCCATTGAATAGCCTTCGTTGCAAGTACTCTTGTCCTTTCAAAAGATTATTTTATAACTATTATTTGTATTGACTTTTTGGTTGTGCCGTTGCAAAGCAATGTTCAAGGTGTCAAGATGGAAAGCAAGAGAGGACCGAAAACCCCTTTCACATCAAGTGGGAGCATATTTGTATTTTTTTACAGAGAAAATAAAAGCGAGGCTGGGCTTTGCTTGGCCGGTGTCGATTTTTGATTTCCCCCCCTGGGAACAACGACAAGCGATCGTGTCAGGGTCCTGCTCTGTCTTTCTTTATTTATTTTATAACGCGGTGTACGTACACAGTCCGCTGGGTCCTGCTCTGTCATGACTCTGTTGGAATATCAAACCAACTATCAAACCAACGTCATGATCTGGCTGAAGGTTCAAGAACCTTCTAGATTTTTATTTATCTATTTAGTATATAAGGTCGATATTCGTTGTATATACTCATTGTTTTGCGAAGGAATAAATTCTATTCCAAGACAAACCAACGTGTGACTTCGTTTTCACATCACTCTTGATGCAGCCACCGGCAAGATACCTTCAGTTATTGAGTGATGGACAATGTTTAAGGGCTTATTGGCTCAAGTTGGCAGCTGAAAAAATGTCATGCCACCTGAGGCTATGATCAACAACCTATGGAAGACTCTAGAAAAATCTAATTGTTGATAACGATAAGAAAGGTGGGGTGGAAGTGCACATCAAGCTTGTTGGTTTTTCATGGGTTTTCAGCTTTTCCCATCAGTTTTTGTCCTTGATATAAAAATTCAACTCATAGAGATTGTAGGCATATACTCTACAAGTGATTGTGGAATTTGAATTTGTACAGTAGGAATCATATTTGCCCAGGAAAGGACAGCGACCTGCATTGGAAATTGAGCTCATACTTTCGGTACTTTCATTGCCCTGATTCATTGGCTCGGTCAGCCGCTCTCTTCTTTCATCCCCCCGTTGTAAAACCGCCCACTGATTCCATCCCTTCTTTCCCCCCAAACGTGAGCTATGACCTCCACACCGCTTGTCCGTTCAAAAGCTGTGCGGCAGCCCATTGCGTTGGCATCATCAGATCCAGAAGATATACCTATTCAATGTCCTGTATCCCATGTGGATACTGAAAAGGACACGAAACAGCATGTGACCGCTGTCAGATCGAGACAGGGTACGTCAGTGGCTTTGCCCAGCGGCGACCCTTTGCATCTGTTTACTTTTTCACCAGCGACCATGCAGATAGGAAGGACGGCGAGCATTGTCAAAGAAACAAGCGGGGTAATTAAAAGAGAGGTACTGCCATGCAGTAAGTCTGGATTATTCGGGTGCTTCGCCTTCTATTGATGCTTGGGACAACAGAAGATACTAGCCTATTTGGCGCATCTGCTGAAGATAGATACGGATGCGTGCTGTCGCCATACGGCAGGGATGAGGTTGTGGATGAACAGTCGCTGTACCTGATGCAGAGGGCGCGGCGGGAGGAAAATACAATGGCGGCACCGGGGGGAGAGAGTGGATACGGGGAGTTATTTTTAGTCAATGAGTCGCCATGATGCCGAGATGCCGAGACGCGGAAGTTCCCACGTATTACTATAGAATTCGCACGGGCAAGGTGTTGAAGACGCGGCTGCTCTTGTTTTTTCCCACTGACTGCCCACTTTCCCACTCGCCTCACTCGTGAGATCTGGCTCTCACGCCTATAATGTCTATCTCTCAAAGCTCTTTCTTCTTTAACCATCATCTTGGAATGTCGGCTGGCCCCTCAGACAGCCAGCCAGACGACTCATCCCATCCTTCTCGCTCTCCCACGCCCCCACCTGTAAATCCTCCTTCTCCCTCCCTCAGACTCTGCAATTCATTCCTCTAACAGGTAAACAGCAAGCAATTGAGCCCCCAATCTACCACATCTCATTCTCCCAAGTCGAATCTACCATCAGAAGATGCATCCCATATTTCGCCTGATCCAAATGCCTCTCTTCAGTCCATTTTAGCTGCTTCCAAAAAGGATGTGATTTCCAATGGCCAGCTTCCTCCATGGAACGCTTCAAACTCTGCACAATCTTCCCAGTCAACCCCTCCGCTGGTCCAAGCACAGGTATGATTACCGCTCAACGCGTCTTACTGAGTTTTCACTCATCGAGTAGTCGACCACCAAACGCAAGTTGGAGGAATCAGATGGGGACGACCCGCACATTAAAATTCGCCGCATCGTTCGTGAGCATGTTTCTCAGGATCCTGCACGCGTCATGCCTATGACAACGGTGATCTGCCTTCACGCGGCTGTCGCTCAGAAATCGTATGGTAGCGAGAAGCGTTTTCTCTGTCCGCCCCCTATCGTTCACATAGAGGGTCCTTTATGGCACATGCGTAACCAGCAGCTTTCTATGGCTGTCGTGTCGGAGGCTGGTGAGAGATCATTTGAGCAAAAGGCCCCTCTCGATAACAACATGGTGGCAAGTTTCAAGTTCCTTCATGTCACTGGAACTGCAAAAGCCAAGAGTTTCCAACTCTCCTTGGACATCGCTGAACCGCCGACTTCGTCGTTGGCTCCAGAAAGCACAGAAACTATAAGTGGACGTGTATGGGCAACTTTTGACTCGGCTCCTGTCACGATCATATCCAAGCCGTCCAAAAAGACAGCCAAAACACGCAACATTTCTTCATGTATCTTGGCAGGAGGGCCAGTTTCTCTTTTTAATCGTATCAATTCGCAAACCGTCCGCACCAAATATATGACCATTGATCATGCTCAATTGTGCGCAAGCAATGTCGCGTGGTCTGCATTTAATGTCAATGTTGTTCGTCGCACGGGGACGGAGCCGCCATCCTTAGGTGTGTGTCATGTGATGAGAATCTTGAATTTTCCCGCTCTCACACTTTATACACTCAGCTGGAGCTCCACAGCCAGTCACTTACGGCTGTGAAATTGTTCTTTCAGATACGCACTCAGGCATATCTACATCCCCTCTCATTATCCGCAAGGTTGAGAAGGGACGAGTTTGCAATGATGACGGAGGTCCCGTGAGCCAGATGCAGAAGATTGCTCTCCAGCGTGTGAGTGCAGATGGTTCGCGACACTATTTGTCGGCAGCTGGACCTCTTCCTGGTACAAATGCAATAATTGCTCCTCCTGCTCCTGGAATGTCCACTCAGGCCGGAACTCACCCACTTATGTTCCAAACTCCACGAATTTGTGATGAGGTAAAAGACGGTCAGCGAATTATATCTGATGAAGTTGATGATTATCTCTGTTGGACTATTGTTGGCATCTGTGAGTTTTTTTTCCAGGAGGTCTATAATTGAATTTTAAACAACCCTATCAGCCAAGTTCCAATACACGTTCTTTGACGCTTTCGGTCAGAATAACAGTATACCTGAGCTTCCTATCACGCCTTTTCCTACTCTTTTCACCGCTCCTGTTTATCGCCCTGCAAGTAATTCTATTGAGCTCACTGTTTCCAACTTTTTCTACGAGGATCCTAATACAAGGCAACAAGTACCATTGGATGTTTATCTCGGCAATCTCGGTCCTCTTCGCCTTCGCGTATATCAAACGACTGCTCCTGGCCCACTGACGAATATAGCGCCTTTCGTCCCATCCATGTCAGGGCCACAAGGTCTAGAAGGCACTCCTGGTCCCTCTCCTGCAACAGGATCACTTTCCCCTACCATGCCATCACGTTACATGCCAGCAGGACCCATCCACACCATCGTGGTGGTTGAGATGCCCCCTCTACAAGACATCATTAAGGTCTTGGAAGATGACTTATCTTCGCAGTCTCATCCTCATCCTGAGTCATCGCAGGGTACTCGCCAATCGCCCGATGCCGGGGCAGGCGCGTCTGGTCGATCTGGTTCTCGTGAAAGCAGAAATGGTAATGGGAATTTGTCGGCTCCACCGCCCTCGACGCCTATGGCAACCAGGACGCTTCCGTTGTTGTTCATCAGAGCCGCAGATGGTGTTGGATACCATTCTGGTAGGACGATCGCATGTGAGAACGTGTTCCAGGGCGTGGATTTAAGTGCGATGGCGGCTGCCAATTCATCCAACGGGGGGCCTTCTGTGGATCCAAGTTGGCTGGCAGCTGCGCAGGCTGCAGCAGCAGAGGGTGGTTTGCATGGATGGACTCTGAGAGTTATGTAAGGTAATCAAAATGATATGCTGTGTATAGCTTTATCCTTGACCAGTCTCACTTTCCTCCCGTCCTTCTACTTCTCCCCGTCTTATTTCCTATATCAGTTCCTGGTTATTTGTGTGGCTCGACTTTTGCCGACGAACATACTATTTGTGCCTTTTTCGTATCATCGCTTTCTAGTATCTTGATTGCTGTGTGTTAGTATTCTTTGATCATAATAGTTGCTTTTGGTTTCAACTTGTTTTCAACTTGTTTCCATGTTTTGTGCCCGAAATCCACTTCTCTTTTTTTACTCTTTTCCTTTTTTTCCTGTTGTTTCGGTCGTCTCGTTGAATAAAGGAGCATTTACGGTGAGAATGAATGTGATGTTGATATGATCCAGATTATAATGTCACTTGAATTGAAGCCCCATCAGCAGAGGTATACAATTAGGTATGACAGTCATTGCGACGACGAAGGATATTTTTGACAGTCTCCTTCGACAAGTCCGAGTAACTAGTAACGGTACGCATGATCTCCTTCCACTCCTCTTGATCAGATGTACCAAACGTACTATCAACAACTTCATCCCAGAGATTTCCCTCCAGCGCAACCAATCGTCCCGCTTGTAATAACTTGCCCCATGGTCCTTCTACACGGACTTTGCCACCCGGTAAACTACCGGCAAGTGCAGCATTACATGCTTCAAGGAATAATTCACATTCAGCTAGAATGGCACGACCCTCTGCCGCGTTAAAAGTTCCTCTAAATAGAATTTGGCGATGTAAGATATGCTCAGAGAGGTTTGCCGAAATGCGGCGATAAAGGGCGGTGAAGGTCGTCTGGGAAAGCGTGGAAAAAAGGTAGCTCAGATACGTTGAGAGGAGACTGAGGGGTGCTAAGAGAGTTTGGGAGATGAGAGGTGCTTCAGCTACTGTGGAAGTGTTTGAGTCCGGACTGCCGCTGCGAGTGTGAACATGAGATGGACACTCAGTGTAAAAGCTATCGTACGTATAGAAATGGGTCTTGAGTTGTGCTTCAACTTCGATGCATACTTGTTGTACAACCATATTTTCTGCGCGAATTATGATAGCTGTGTATTTATTGATGAAGACTTCAAAAATGGTGTCATTAGGCACTTCAAGGGCCTCATGTCCTGGATGAGGGAGGAAGGAGTTGGCTTCTGCATGAGAACGGAGGGCAGGGTCGTGATGGATATCACGCCACATCTCCAGGAAGGACTGACATATAGGTTGTCAATAAGGGACTTTGAGTCAGCCTCGCATAAGACACATACCAAATCTTCTGCCCAAGATTCAATTGCTGATTCAATGTAAGCAGCACTCAAGAGTGCTTCACATAGTCGTTGAATACTTTCCACATCGCTTGCCAAGTTTCGTGCATTTCGGTTGACAAATGCTTCGCTTTTACCCCCGAGGGTGAGTGCACCGGGTACAGCGCGGACGAAAGCCGACGATCTATTTTCAAAGACATCCAACAAGGAAGTTATGTGGCCAAGGTAAGAATCAAGAAGGGGTAATTGGATTGAGACGAGAAACTGCACACGCTGGGATGGATTTGGCAAAGGCAAGTATCGATCTAAATGATATGAATTAATTATTAGACAATAGTTATGCTGGAGCCACTTTTACCTGTGACTTTTTCAAATAATGCTTTGACTCTGCGTGCCGAAATGGTCGATTTCAAAACGGTTGCCTGAGAGCCCGCTTCCGTGTCATCCAAGATGCCCCATGCATCTGAGGACCCTAATACCTCATTATATTGGACTTCAACAACTGAGACATGTGTGTAAGTTGATTGATCATCGAGAGAATAAAAACAATTGACATCTCTGTTCTCCCGTCAACCAAGTTTGAAACCATTGTTGATTTCCTAGTAATACTTGACTAATGCCTTCCCATTGGGTATTAGTATCATCTAGCGGAATGGCAGATGTTCCCTGTAGCTGGAACCCTTCCTCTATGAAGGACGCATCAAAAGACAGAGCTTGGTATATCGTATGCGCTAGTATAGAAGGTGATTGAAGAAGTGCAGGTATCGTTTTATGGAGTTTGCGTAAGAGAAGCGGTAATAGCGACAGAGCAAACTCGCGCTAAGTTTAGCAGCTCAAGAAAAGCAACGCCCGAAGAACGTAGAAGTGGGCTTACCCATGCATGTACCTGTCTGTATTCCAACGAGGACAACAGAGGTTGAACAACCATTTCCATAAATTGACGGTGTTCGTGGGCGACATTGAGAACATGAGTAAAATACCACTCAGGCTGAACGGATGTCAGAACAACGAAAAGAACCTCATGAAACAGATGTTGTTACCTTGTCTATTCTGTTTGTTTGCCGAGTTCCCTCGAAATGGTACCTGAAGCGAAGAGAAACAGGAAGAACGAGCGCCTGGAAAGGGTACAGCCCACTTTTTTCGTGAAGGGTAAGTCCATGCTCTACTCCAATGTCTTGCCCACTACAAGTAGTTAGCGATGTCATTCACGTACCCATCCATCACTCACACATTTTGCAGCTTCAATACGTTCACAAAGGCATCTTCGAACGCACTTTTGTCACTCGGCGCAACAGTTGCATAGTTCACGCTCATGGGCCAACCAAGCTTTTCCGCTGCCGCTGTCAGAGTCCTGACCACCAACGTCAATTGAGACGACGTGGATGAATGAAGTTTGGCCTACGCGAAAAGAGCGGCCTTGATATCTGTCCAAGTATGGTCACGAACCCTCTCAAGGAATCTGATGACATTCAGCTTCTGTTGTCCACTAGCACTTCCAACGTTTGAGCAAGTACTCATCACCCTTTTGACGAACTTCTGAAGGTCTTGAAATATGGTTACAGAGGAGATCGAGACTGGAGTTATGGATTTAGCTTGTGATACAGCGGATTCACTGAGTATATATATGAGAATTTGTGTCGAGTAGTTCCTTGTAACATACACGAACCTGAGCTTCAGTCCATGTTGGATAACTTGGACATAATTCTTAACACTCTCCAACTCCTTCAAGCTTCGGTGCAGAGTTTCCACGTCTTCTAATAATGTGGGCTGACTTTCGTCATCGGAAAGTACAGAAACAAGTTCGTTAGAGATTTCAGAAAGTTGGTCAGCTAGTGAATGACGTAGTAAAGACAGTTCTTGCGATGTCCTCAGTTGCTCTTCCGCCGAATTACGTGACTTAGTGATACAGATGCGGGTTTGTTGATCAGATGAGGACAGCTAAGCTAGCACGTCCACTATGAGCATTTATGAACAAACATTTTCAGATGGTTCACGCACTTGGACCTGGAGTTCTTCATGACGAGTCTGGGTTAGTTCTAAAAGAACCTCGAGCTGATCCAAGCTCTCAAGTGCTGGTAATGATTGATCTAAATATTTTGTAGTCAATTTTATAGGAGACGGCAAGTCTGGGACGTCCAAGAGAGATTTGATTTGCTGAGCTGACATGACGAGTTTAGAGTCGCCTAAGAATGCGCATCTACAGGGGAACGATCACGTGGCAGCTTTTTTTTGAAATCATAAATTTATAACGCGGTGCTCGATCGCAGTCCGCGGTAAAGTACCTAGTACCCTACAATAACACAGCCCAAACTATGAAGAGGAACCTAACACGAAAAGTTAAATGAAACACAGATCACTCGCAACTGATCCAGACATACGAGAAGTGAGAAAAGAGAGAGCAGGAATAAAGGGGGCAGCACTTGGTGACTCCGTGATGGCATCTCATGTTAAAGTTACCTGACCAAGCAAACGCTCCAGGGTTGTCTGTTAAGGACAGGACAAAGTGCTTGATCACCATGTGATCAGCATTCTTGTAAATAAACCGACTAGTCGTTCAGAATATGAGCTCGGGTTTCTACCCTTTTGTGACCGCAAGGGCATGCATGATCGCTTCGAGGGAAGAATCTCTTCCTGAATTCCCCAATCGGAGTGTAATTCAGAATGCATCTTGTGGTTCTGGCACAGAGCAATACCGAGGACCCAATATGACTGAGCCATCCCCCTCCTTTAATGTACGACGGTTGGATACACTTCTCACGTGCCAGCTTTTTTTGTTTCCTTGTATTCGGCATTTCTATTCCACAACAAGTAATCTAGTACTAAGACGCGGAGGGCTAAGGAAGGTCCAATATCAGGGACGTGTCTACAGGAGGAAGGAGTAAAGTGTGGGCGAGATGCCAGCTTAAGAGGATCTATATACCAGCCCTGCAACCGGTATCATAAGAGTGCCAGCCATCAGTAAACGTGCCAGCTTGATTGATTGAAATGTCCTGAACAGTCAATCATCACATGCCCATCTTTGGCCACCACGTGTAAGATTCTTACGGCTGTCGTTTGGACAAAGGGTGGATGACGAAGTATGTTCTAGAACATCCATCTACCTTTCATCATTCCTCCTCTGTCTCATTATGTTTCAGATTGAGAGACATACAGAAATGCCTGAAACATGTCTATTCTTAGGTAAATAATAGTACACCTGTATTGTACATAAAGCAATCATTGTGTAAGCCCTAAGA
>Ga0153955_100217_pt1 | contig 38263 bp, 47 predicted proteins | sample TSFL039MetaG_FD_104744 | JGI IMG/M metagenome (GOLD analysis project Ga0153955, IMG submission 104744) | Attine ant fungus gardens microbial communities from Florida, USA - TSFL039 MetaG | ecosystem: Host-associated > Fungi > Mycelium > Unclassified | place: USA: Florida, Wekiwa Springs...
GTTATGAGAGAACGAAGAGAACTCGATGGAGTCTCTTGGTGGATTGTGCTACCTACTTATACACTTTTCTTATTTGTCTATGTGTACGCTTAAGTAACTACCAAACCTTCCAGAAGATTCCATTATGTGACTTGTCATGTGACCAAGTCATGTGATCTTCTTATCTTATCTCCCTTTTTCTATTTTTAGAACCCTTCGTCTAGTCCATCTGAGAATAGCTCTCGTTCTTCCCACCTCTCCAACCGTACTATCTTTGGTTCTGGCGGGCGATTTATGATAACCCACAGGACAATCCCAAATCCCTCTCAGAGGGTATGAGATTAAAACAAGGAGAACTCAATAGAGTTTCCTCTATGAATTGACTAGCTATTTATACTTGTACATGTGGCTGTAACTAGTCTATTCTAAAAGAGATCAAGGTATCTATTAACTACTATCTGTCAAGTCCTGAGTAATTCACTATATCAGACAGCTTTTGCCTATATATTCTCTTATACATGACAGCTATCTGATAGACATGTGATCTATTTCAGATCATCACTTAATCTTCCCATGCTTGTCCCTTTTATAATTCATGACGTTCCCATATCATATTCATTAAGTTGTACCACTATTAATTAATTAAAGTAATAAAAAAAAAATAAGTGTTAGAGCAAATCATAATAGTCTATTTATGATTTTTAGAAGCATATTAAAGAAAGCTTTCATATGCATGTAGAAGTAAACATTTATATTTGGTAATTCCCAAGATATCTGTAGATTAGTATTTAGTACTGATCACCTAATATCTCAATGAATATTGATTACTTTGGTACATTTTATACATTGTTTGAAAGGTTCTCTTAAAGGCTTTCAAATACATCTAAGACCATCAAAGTTCTGTAAGTATTTGTAGAGTTATGACTAGATGAAGTTCATAACACAGTAGAAAATAGCTAAGTTAGTGACAAGGAATTTTTGGTGAACTAGGATTACTAAAGAAGTGAAGTGATATGTAGAAAAATATTATAAACTAGTCTAGTTCTAAAATTATATAACTAGAAAAATGAAAAAAGTAAAAACTTTTTTCTGATGGATTAAATAAAGGGTTCTAAAAATAGACTTGAAAGATAAGATAAGATAAGGAAGGTCATATGATAGATTATATAATAGAAAGTTCTAAAAGAATTGCAGAATAGTTACTTAAGTATATATATCAATAAATACGGTTTGTATATAAGTAGGTAGTTGAATCTAGCAAGAAACTTTATCAAGTTCTCTTTATTCTCTTATAATATTAAGTACAACTTGAGTAAGATATTTTATTTGATATCATGGACCAGTTTGGTCCTAAGATTATATGACTAAAAAGATAGAAAGAGTGAAAACTCTTCTTTAATGAATTAAATAAATGATTTTAAAAATTATGGGATAGTTATTTAAGTGTATATATAGACAAATACCATTTGTGTATAAGTAGGTAGTTCAATCCAGCAAGGAACTCTATTGGGTTCTCTTCATTCTTTTAATAATATTAAGTGTAACTTGAGTAAGATATCTTGTCTGACTTAGTCATTATAATGCTTGCTCATACAACAAAAATCAAATACAGCTACTGGTAGGTAAACTAATGCCAAATTCAATTTCAGACAAAGCATGGTTGCATATTAGTGCAGATTATATTACCAAGCTACCTCTAGCATAGGAATATGATGCAATCTTAGTAGTAGTAGACAGATTAACAAAAATGGCCCACTTTATACCTACTACTGAGAGAACAAGTGCAGGAGGATTAGTTAGATTGTTTAGAGATAATATCTGGAAGCTGCATGGTTTACCAAAAAGTATTATATCTGACAGAGGAGGATAGGAAATATTTGGAAGGGTTGAAAGACAAAGAAAAAAAAAATCTATTAAGTAATGCTTTATGACAGGTTATAGGTCATCATCTCGGCTTACATTGTCATGTAGTTATAATCCTTTTATTTATAAGTAATGAGATTGGTTATCTATCATGGTATCTGAATACTTTAATATAGAGAGTTGTTGGAAATTAAAACTCACAATGGTCCTGTTCCCTACACTAGGCACAGCCATCGAAGATGGTGGTATTGGATAAAGAAGGAATGCAAAAAGTCTACTCCCAAATGATCATTCTCATGCAATCAAAAATTGTTTTTTTTGCATGCTATTCTAGTCACAAACTTATACACACAAGAAAGGCAGACTATGATCATACAAAGAATCTACCACTCAATTCTCTATCAACTAGTTTTCCGCACACAAGACCAAGTACAGAATGACAAGAGAACCCACTTATCGAAAAAGAATTCAATTAAATTAATTGAATAGTGAATCGTGAGCGAGATAGATAGATATGATACATGCTAATAAGAAAGAAAAAAAAGACAACAAAAACGAGATTGAGGATAAAGAAAAGAGGGAGATGGGTTGTATTGGAAAACGAGGTCAAGTGGCAGTATACCGCTAGATCTGAATTAAGAGAGACAGCAGAGGCAAGGAAACTGTATCATCAACGACAACAATTAAATGATCTCGAAGACAAGAACAAAGGATGCAAACCATGGCAGATGTGTCCATGGCCGCGTTGTTAAGAAAAACACGGGACGGGAATAGGGAAGTTGGCGTGTTGTAATAAAAAAGGGAAATTGCGCAAGGGAGAGTAGACTGAGAGTATATTCGACATCGACGAACCATGACCAACAGCCTGAGTACCTCTAGAGCTCTACAAATCAAAGTCTGCAATCTTCACTTTGAGCTTTTTTTTTGACAATTGGGACACATAGGCAGCCCACCTCTACTCGTCTCTCATAGCGCCTCTACAAAATAGAAGCACGATTATTCTTCCTTTGAATCGCAGAAGCGAATCACTCACCCATCTGCTGTCGACTCATCTTGCCGCGGTACACTCGAAGACCTCCCAACTTCGAGGCTGTTTTTCTGAATTACAGCCAACAATGGGTTATTCAGCATCTCGTTCCTCGACTCCGGTGAACTCGGCAATGGTTTATAACTCGATGGATCTATGGTACCTCGTGAATTCGACGCGTTCGTACTGGCACTTGCGTCCATGCTGGACGTTGTATTCAGAGGGAATTTTGGTGGAACAGCAGGCGGTTGGTCTTCTCGTTGGTCATTTTTGTCATTGGTATTTGGTGGTGGTGTTGGATGAGAGCTGTCTGTTGTGGTGGGTGAAATTGACGTTGATGATGAGGTTGCTAAACGAGACTGACTGGTCACAGGAAACCCCAAAATGGTAGTAGCAATCGGAAACGGTCGATTACTAACCATTTGTCGGCTCTGGATCAACAAGGGATTTCCTGGTTCGGAATTATAAAATCGGCTTTGAGAATGGGACGGAGATATCCTTTGTTGCTGTGCGGTATTAGATTCATTGTTCTGAGTGGCGGCAGACGGCGAAGGAACCAAAGAAGCTTGAGATGAAGACGGGGGCGATGCTAATGTCGATGAAAGCTGGGCAGCCGGCAGCTGAGGCATGAATCCATTGTTATGGTTGGAGGCTACTTCCGCTGCAAAGGCAGCCTCTTGTCTCCGTCTTTCTTCGGCTTCCTTCCGTTGTTGTTCTTCGTGCTCAATAAGTGATAGGCGCATGGCTTCCATGATCATGATCTACGAATTCGGATATCGGATATTGCGCTGGAAGATATTGATATGATCTCACCTCTTCGAAATCCTGACCCATCAAATGGTCTAGATGGGAATGAGGACCACCTCTCCTCCGCCTTCGACTTCCTCCTGCGGCTTCGATGATTTCTGGAGTAGCATCTTCAGGGTTAAGTGCATGGACACGGCCACTGGAGACACCGACGGGGATTAAACGATCACCCACTTGGCGCATGATAATGCGTCGATTAGCTCTGCGAGCGACAGCAGCGCGGACAGCGGTGAGTTTGGCCTCCCAGTCAGGCCGGATCTGATCTTTTTGAGATGTGTCAGTAGGACAGTCTCCAGTTGAGATAAGTGGAATACCTGTGGTGACTACTTCTGGACTATCAGCACTATAGCTCTGTTGTCGTCGCCTGTGTGAGGGAGGAGTTCGGGGAGGTTCGGGGGTCTGAGAAGACTAAATGGATTATTAGTGGAGACCTAGATGGCCGTCAAGAGACTGACTGATCCATCACTGCCGATGCCAGCTCGCCAGTGAGGGGGACGATATACGATGCCAAAGTTGTCTTGAACACAATAAGGGCAAGCAGCTGGCTCTGAGACAAGATGGGTAGTTGTGGGCTCTGTGCGTTTGATCTGGACAAAACATTCTGTGCAGATTGCCTGATCGCAGCACCTCGAGTAATTGATGTTGGGGGGATAGTACTAGAGCGATTACGTAATGAAGCTGTAGCTAGAGAGTAACAAAGGAGATGGCTAACCAGGAAACAGATGGGGCATTCGACAGCGCCACGATAGACTGCAGCCTCTGGGCGAGGCTGGATTCTGGAGCGTCTCCTTGAGCTGGTGGTATACACAGGGTCTGAGGTGTCTGCTGCAGGTTGGGTATCCCTGCGGGCGGCGAGGATCTGGGAGTCGTCCCAGGAGGGGTCGTATTCCTCGAGAGGGGGGTAAAAGGGGGCGAGTCTGCGGGCGACGATGAACTGAGAGACAACGGCATGGTTCCAGTCGCGGGGCACAGTGTAGACGCCGTGGGGAACAAGAAAGCCACAGTCGACGGAGTCGTCGTGGTGGGGACGGCCGCCAGAGGACGACGAGTTGCCCATGGGCCCCCTGCCACTCCTCTCCCGGGATAACCTTTTGTCCACGTGTCTCGTCCCGTGACCTCCTACACGTGATCTTCTCGATGCACGACACGTCACGCTTCCACGTGTGCATCATGGCCTCTGCTCTTGTCCAGCAGCCATGGACACGCACATCGAACGAGATCCTGGATCATTTTGGTGTGCATCCTACACACGGTCTTTCCTCTGCAGATGCGGCCCGCCATGCCGCGCTCTACGGAAAAAATGGTATGTCGACATACTCTCTCCTTTTCTTCAGCTCATCTTCTTCAGAGCTTCCTGAGGAAGAACCCACACCCCTCTGGCAACTTGTTTTGGAGCAGTTCAAGGATCAGCTTGTTCTTATCCTTCTGGCCTCTGCTGTCATTTCCTTCGTCCTTGCCCTTTTGGAAGACGCTGAGGACGCTTCTCTTGCCGGCGCATTCGTTGAGCCTCTTGTTATCCTTCTCATCCTGGTTGCAAATGCCGCCGTCGGTGTCATGCAAGAGTCAAGCGCAGAAAAAGCAATCGACGTCAGTCTCGTGTCTTCTTTCCTATTCTCCAACCTAATTTTACAACGACAGGCTCTCAAAGAGTACTCTCCAGACGAAGCAAAGGTCGTTCGCAATAGCCAGACCACACGTATACATGCCTCCGAGCTGGTTCCGGGTGACATCATCTCAGTATCTGTCGGCGACAAGGTTCCTGCAGACTCCAGGCTCATCTCCGTTTCTTCAAGCAGCTTTCGTATAGACCAGGCCATCCTCACCGGCGAGAGCGCCAGCGTTCACAAGTCCACTCATGTCGTCCCAGACCCTGGTGCTGTTAAACAAGACATGACCAACATCATGTTTTCCGCAAGTCCCTTGATTCACCCACCTTTTCCCTTGTGCTCATGCCTCCCTATAGGGTACCACTGTCGTTAACGGTAGTGCTAAAGCTATCGTCGTCTTTACAGGCGAGCATACTGCCATTGGCGACATTCACAAATCAATTTCTTCTCAAATCTCCGAAAAGACCCCTCTCAAGAGGAAACTCGATGATTTCGGTGATATGTTAGCCAAGGTTATCACCATCATCTGTATTCTCGTCTGGTTGGTCAACATCCGCCACTTCTCTGATCCTGCACACCATGGCGCACTCAAGGGTGCTGTCTACTATTTTAAAATTGCCGTCGCCCTTGCCGTTGCCGCTATCCCTGAGGGTCTAGCTGCCGTCATCACTGCATGCCTGGCACTTGGCACCAAAAAGATGGCCCAGAACAATGCTATAGTCAGGAATCTCCCCAGTGTCGAGACCCTTGGCTGCACCAATGTCATATGCTCCGACAAGACCGGCACTCTTACCACTAATCAGATGAGTGTGTCACGAGTCAGTCTTCCAACTCGTATATTATACTCTCTGTTGACCCAGTGTCCTAGTTCTTGGTTGTCGACGCCACGACAGCCGCCCCTAAAGAGTTCACTGTCGAGGGCACGACATTCTCGCCCCTGGGATCAATCTACTCTGCTACCGGTAAAGAAGCCATCGACGAATGCCAGTCAGATCCTGTACAACGGTTGGCAGAGATTGCATCTATTTGTAATGATGCGAAAGTCGTATATCACCCAGTCAGTTCAAAATCTCCATCTTGTGACATACTTACACCATAAATTAGGACAAACAATCCTATGCCAATGTTGGAGAGCCTACAGAAGCAGCACTCAAGGTTTTAGTGGAAAAGATCGGATGCAGAGATGAATCGTCATTGCTGAGACCACTTTCTTCCCTCTCGCCTTCCGAACGCGTCAATGTGATCAATGAACATTTCGAACGCAAGATCTCACGTCTTCTAACCTTTGAATTCTCCCGTGACCGCAAAATGATGTCTGTCCTCGTACGTTTCAATGGAACTGGTGCCCTCTTCGTTAAAGGTGCACCAGAATCCGTTTTGGAACGTTGCACATCTGTTCTCGTTCAGGGTAAAACTATTCCCTTGACACCCACCCTTCGATCTACCCTCTTAGAGCACGTATTATCGTATGCCTCTGATGGTCTCCGCACGCTCGCTTTTGCTTATGTCAACCGTGACGACATCGACGCCTCCCACTATCAATCCGATTCCTCTCAAGACTATTCACGATTTGAACAAGACTTGACGTTTGTGTCAGTTGTGGGAATGCTGGATCCTCCTCGACCAGAAGTGCGTGAAGCAGTTGCCAATTGCAAAGCTGCGGGTATACGTGTAATCTGTATCACCGGTGATAATAAACGGACTGCGGAGACTATCTGTCGGCAGATTGGTATTTTTCAGGAGGATGAGAATCTGGAAGGGAAAAGTTACACGGGGAAAGAGTTTGAGGCGTTGAGTAAAGAGGAGAAGGTCAGAGTTGTGAAGAAGGCGAGCTTGTTCAGCAGGACCGAACCTGGGCATAAAAGCCAACTGGTAGACTTGTTGCAGGCCTTGGGATTGGTCGTAGCTATGGCGAGTGCTTTAATCAAAGATCACACTGGATGCTAATGTCATGTGTTATAGACCGGTGATGGTGTGAATGATGCACCTGCGTTGAAGAAGGCAGATATTGGGGTTGCCATGGGTAGTGGTACCGATGTCGCCAAATTGGCTGCAGATATGGTTTTGGCAGACTCGAATTTCGCGACAATTGAAAAGGCCGTGGAAGAAGGTCGTCTGATATATAACAATACTAAGCAGTTTATCAGATATCTAAGTAGGTACAAATTTCTCCACTCCTTACTCACCCTCACAGACGTGTTTTTTTTTTACCAACAGTCTCATCAAACATTGGAGAGGTCGTTAGCATATTCTTAACGGTTCTCTTGGGAATGCCAGAAGCCTTGATACCCGTCCAACTCCTCTGGGTCAACCTCGTTACGGATAGTTTACCGGCAACAGCACTCGGATTTAATCCCCCTGATCATTCAATCATGCGTGTTCCACCTAGGAATAGTCGTGAACCCCTTGTTGGAAAATGGTTGTTCTTCAGGTATCTGGTTATCGGATTTTATGTTGGTTGTGCGACCGTATTTGGATATGCATGGTGGTTTGTTTTGTATAAAGATGGACCCCAAATTTCGTTCTACCAGCTCGTGAGTTTGACATATCTCCTCTATCCAACTTGATTTCTGACGGTGATTCAAACAGACTCATTTCCATCAGTGCTCGACCAAGTTCCCTGAAATTGGGTGTCAGATGTTCTCGAATGGGATGGCACAACGCGCCACGACGATCAGTTTGTCAATCTTGGTGACAGTTGAGATGTTCAATGCTATGAATTCGTTGTCGGAGAATGAAAGCTTGTTGAGGTTGCCAGTGTGGAAAAATATGTATCTTGTGATGGCTATTACGTTGAGCATGGCGTTGCATCTTATGATTCTTTATGTGCCTTTCTTCACTGTGAGTTGTTGTCTTGCATTTGATGACGTATTAATCATCAAATGTAGAAATTGTTTGCAATCGCGCCGCTTAATGTCGATGAGTGGAAAGGGGTATTGTATATCAGTGCACCTGTCCTCGTCATTGATGAGCTCCTAAAATTTATCTCGGTAAGCCATTGTCAATGATGTCAATGTCGAGTATTGATGATGGTGGTTGACAGGCTACATACATCAGTCCTCCTTCTAAGATCAAACTTGACTAATTTGTGTGCACAACGCACCTATGACAGGTACTCAGCACTGATTACTTGGTGAGATACTCGTAGAATTTTTGTCAACGTTGATGTCACCCAGTATGGTTAATTGTTGGTTAGTAGAGCGGTACTCGTCCATGTATTTCAGAAATGGTATAAATCGTATAATTTATATAATTTGTGCCGTAAGTGAGTTGAGAAAGAATAAGCGTGCATTTTTCCTCTTTGTCAATTCAAAAGAAAGGACGCCGAATCACTGCTTCTAAACTTCCAGATGTATTGCAAGGTGGGCAGGGGACAACCAGGGTCGACGAGAATTGAAAAATGGTCTCTTAGATCCAATTGCATTACCACAGTGGAACTAGGCTGAGTATTCAAGCTCAGGGTCCCTGAAGAAAAGGAGGGTGAGGGTTTGAGCGAGACGACGCCGGTATATAAACGTTCGGTAAAAAAAAACAGCTTTTCTCGTAGTTGGTTCGACTTTCTCTCTTCCCCTCTTCCCTTGTCTTTGACGCTCGTCGTTGAGGTTTATCTTCACGTCTCTTGGTTTTTTTGGCGTCGTATGAAAGGTTGTCCTCCATCACACTCTTTTGATTTTTGAAAACTATATCCCTTTCTGTTATTGTTGTTGCTGGTCAAGGGGGAAGAGACATGCGCTTGTCAGCTATACTTATTGCTCTTGCGACTATTGTGTTGGTGGATGCGGCTCTTGCCAGGCAACATACGCCTACGTGGAAGAGAGTGAATGACCATCATTATCGTCGTCGTCGGTATGTAAACTTTTCGTCTTGTTGTTCTTTGAGTTTGTTCGTTCAGCCTTGGATGGTCGCCGTCGTTTATGTTTCATGACCCTTTGTTACTGTTGTTTGTTAATTCACGAGTGCTGACGATGATAACAGCGTTTCTTCATCGAGTTATGGTATTGACCATGACCATGATCCCGACTCGACAGTCGTACAGAACATGAATACGAACATGAATATCCACAATCGTGATTTGGGGATTCAAGGAAATATCGCAAATGGAAGGTTTTCATTTTATGAAGCGGGCCTTGGTGCTTGTGGTGTTGTCAACTCTGGAAATGATTTCGTGAGTTGGGTAACTGGTAATGTTGATGTTTTGTTTGATTGTCTTTTTTATTTTATATCACAGATTGTTGCGTTGAATTCTATTGTATGTTGAGTCTTTTTCATTATGTTTCAGAAGGGAGGGGCTTGATGGCTTTTTTTCGGTTGGGCGGGGATCCTTCTTTTTCTGTAGCAATTCGACTCGAAAGATTATTGTTTCAAGAAGATCGCGATCACGGTCAATGGTAAAACTACTCAAGCCACGATTACGGATAGGGTGAGTGAAAGTTCTGCTCGAAGAGAAGGGGAGGTGGTCTGAAGAGAATCATTGAATTTTTTTTCTTTTTGGTAGTGTCCAGGGTGTCCTTATGGTGGCCTTGACTTCTCGCGTGGTCTCTTTAATTTCTTCGCTGAAGAGGCTGTTGGTATTATCTATGGCGATTGGACCACTGAAGGAGCTTCAAATTCACCACCACCTTCTCGCTCGAAAGTAGAGGTTAAGGTAAAGGTTGAGGCATCCTCGTCTCCACCTCCTCCCCCTCCACCGCCGCCGCCTCCGCCGCCTTCTCCTCCTCCTCCTGCCATACCAAGCTCCTCAGCTACCTCGAGTAGTATGACCTCAAGCAGTACGAGCTCCAGTTCAACTGCGCTTAGTAGCTCGGAATCCGTGGCGTCGTTCGGTCCTACCAGTACCTCTGGTATGTCGCCTAGTTTCAATCTATGATCTGATGCAGTGCTTAGAATGTCACTCGCTTGGCCTCTTCTATGTAGCTTCTTTCAAGATGCCATCACCAACGTTCAAGCCAGATGACCACAAAGGGTGTGTTGAAAACCTAGATTTAGCCATGGTACATTTAGGTGCTATGATAGCGAGTGGAGTACAGCCTGGCCAGATTGTGGACTCCTCGACGCCACTGGTTGCGTCTAGCACCAGCGAACCGACTGTTTCTCCTTTATAGCCAGTGCCCGTAAAGATTGAAAACCCAAGGAGTCCTGACTGCCGCCACTGCGATGCTTTCGTCGTCGTGCGCGTGGCATTGACCGTTATCATGGACTGTTTCAAGTCGTTTTTATGTTTGGGAGCCTTGATTATTTGACACTAGATGTAGAGGGTTTGACTGACTACGAAGGTTGGAAGACAGAGCCATCAAACACTGGATATATATATTCGACATCACTATCGACACGTGCATGCGTTTTCCAAAACCTTACACTATATTTCTGGACGATCTGCATTTGTTTAATACTCGTTCCTCTGCAATAGCATATTGTTGATGCTTGATCTCAGTCGTTCTACAGATTCTAGTTCTTGGCATGGGCGCTCGGATAGTGAAGGGTTGCCTTGCGGCCTTATCAGGATCCTGGGGCTTAGGGAGGGGTTACTCAAAGTACAAAGCTTGCCATCTCGTCTCCTTTCTGTCTCTTCCCCTGCTCTTGCCCCTTTCCTACTCCCGCTCGTCCTTTGCACTGCTGTCCCTTTTGTTTCTCCAGGCCTTGAAGGAAGTCTTCAACGCCACTCTACGTTCTTTCTACTCAAACTTAATACCGAGGCCATTAGCTTAGTGTGAAGAATGAAGTATTCGATGTGGCTTTTGGTGGCTGGCCTTTCCCTAACCATTGAGGGGTGTACTCTGCATAGCCGGCAAGCTCGCAACCATCAGAATATATCCCATGGGGACATGCGACTCTGGAAACGCGACTATTCTGATAGTAGATGGACATATTATGATGTCGGTCTGTAAGTCGCTGCTCTTTTTTTCACAAAAAGACTGGCTCGCAAGAGCCAAAGTGCTGACGGGTTTGTTCCGCAATGCAGAGGTGCATGCGGAGAGACTAACGGTCCAAGTGACTTTGTACGTGACATTTTCGATGTGATCCCGCAAGTTAAGTGTCGTTGCGCCTAGATCGTTGCCTTAAACTCGGAGGTAAGTATCAGTGAAGGACAACCAGTGTATTCTTGGCTCACTAGTGTCTGCCAAGCAATTTGATGTCGGAGGTGGATATCCCGGACCACAATGCTTCAAATTCATTACCATGAAGTACAAAGGCAAGACTGCCAAGGCTCAGATCATGGATCGGGTAATTCGGCACTAGCGTTTTGAGTTTTTACTGATATTGCAATGTCAGTGTCCTGGTTGTCCATATGGTGGTTTGGACTTATCGGAAGGCCTCTTCAGTTATTTTTCTGACCTGAGTGAAGGGGTCTTATCTGGTTCCTGGTCATTTACTAGTACTGGTCCAGAGGACAATTCAACCATTCATGAACGTCCCACAGCGACCTATCATGTCATCAAACCGACGAAAACACAGACTCCACCTTTGAATTCTAATCCACACTACGAGATCACAACGACTGACTTGAGCAGCTTCACAATTGATGTCTCCTTGTCATCGGCCAGTTCCAGCACGCCGGTAACTGGTTACTCTATTCCTAGCAGTTCGGCCGTACCCATTCCTACAGGCATCTCCAATGAACAAGGAGGAAATATAGACAACTTGAACGCTGTCCTCGTTGGTTTGGCTGAACTACTCTTTGCTGGTCTACACGAGGACTAGCACACGTTCAAGTGTTATTCTGGTCATATTTTTGTTTGTGTAGATTGTTACATGCACGAGCGCAGTGCTTTTTTCGGATACAAGACATCCCAACGATTCACTAGATCTTCCATTGACTCTTACTATCTATCTCCTGTCCCGTTTATGCGTTCGGTTAATGAATTTTCCTATTCGAAACGCGCGCAATGGAGCTGAAATGGAGCTGACAATTACTAAATTTGGACGTACATGTGATCTGACATGAGAAAGCGGTTGACCTTAAAATCATTTCATTCTCCCCGTTGTTAACCACCACCTCTCAGAGCCTCGTGCTTGCCGTTCTCTAACGTACACACTCGTTTATTCTGTATCAAAATCATAAGAGCGCCTAATGCGTCTTGGTATCACTCTCCTCGCCCTTGCCTCTCCTTTGGCTGTCCTTGGTGATCTGCGCCATAGTCACCGGAGGACTAATTCTCATACTGGCATTGCGAAGCGCGCAGAAGGTCACATTCAGTTGTTCAAGCGCTTCAATGACGCTACCTGGACTTGGTATGATGTCGGAGGAGCTGCGTAAGTCGCCATTTTTCCAGGATACTTTCCTTTTCATTTCTATTGGTGTAGTGGCGCCTGTGGCGAGTTCAATTCCCCGGACCAATTTGTGAGCTAGATTTCATACCCCTCTCAACAGTTCAGCTGATTGATGACGAATGTCAGATTGTCGCTTTGAATTCAGCCGTGCGTTTGTTTATCTTGAAATCAGTCCAAGCACTTCAGTGCTCACACTCTTGACAGCAATACGGCAGTGGTTATCCCGGTCCCAACTGTTTCAAAAAAATTGTTATGCAAATCGGCGATAAGCAAACCACTGCCACTATCACCGATGAGGTATGACCCTTCTACAATTAATTTTGGCCCCTTGAATAATTGTCATGCAGTGCCCTGGCTGTAACCCTAACGGTCTCGACCTTACTAGAGATCTCTTCAAGTTTTTCGCACCTCTTGACACAGGTGTGCTCCAAGGAAGTTGGTGGTTCGCAGATGAAGCTCCTCCGAGTTCCACATCTTATTCGCCGCCTAAGACAACCACAGCGAAGCCCAAGCCGACTACCACTCATCAGACTGAACCAACTAGCTCCACCACCGTTAAGCCCGAGCCGAGTCCCGTCCAATTGACAAAGATAATTAAGACCTCGTCGACCTCTTCAACCTCTTCAACCTCTTCAACTCCCGCTGAGAGAGCTACGAGTTCATCCTCGTCTTCATCCTTATCTCACTCCTCGAGTTCGAGCCTTCATCTATTTTCTGCGGCTTCCTCATCCGCTTCGTCTTCAGTCCCTTCGAGTACTGTGACCAGCGGATTTACTGCATCCACATCTGAGGCAACCACTGGCAAAGGTCAAAATATTCTAGCTTGCAACCAGGCACTCATCGGTCTCGGTGAATTTGCAGCTGCTAGCACTAAGGCTTAACCTGGAGTCCGGTAAAGCCAACTCCAGGGTGATATCTATACAGCGGGAATGCTTTTGCAATCTGGTCTGTTATAATGTCGTTTCGTGCCTTGAGTAAGGTTTGGAACTTTGATTACTGACTTCATGTTTAATGTATCGAAATTTCACTGCGCGTAGAGGCTTGCCTCTGCTGTTGATTCCTATACCCTGCTAGGTTCATTTTTTCTTCTAGTTCATGTCTATTTCACTCCTTTGTTTCTAAACTAGGAGCAGGCTGTTTAGTTCATCTCGTTTATCTATGTAATTGGATCTACAATGCATTGATAGACACTTTTTCATCACCTAGAAAAGAACATTACTGATCCTAGTGCATGCCGTGCCTGCCACTGCTTGTGAATCTGCTAAAGATGAGAGGTTTGTCTCCAAGCCAACGACTGGATCAATGATGCGCCCGGCGTTGTTGTTTGTTACTTTGGGTCATTATGACAGGGATTAACTACTAGCCTGCACCCCTACCGTTGTCACCTCGGATGGTCGCTGCTAGCCCATGACGCCAATGAAGGAGAGACAGGAGAAGGGGTTATTATGACAGCAGATGTTCTCGTATACAAATTTGCTGAAAGGGAAAAACTGAAAAACACACCAGAACAGAAGCTGAGATCTTCTGTCAGTAGAGTCCATAATAAAAGAGATGGTGACCAACCTTGCCGGAGAAAAAGCAAGGCACTCGTCACTAATGATGGAGAAAATGTCTACCAACAAATCTTAAACCCCGCACTTGATGTAACCCCCTGATCTTGAGGGAAAACGGGGATTGACGAATTTCTTCATGATGAGTACGAGCTCCATTATGAGGAGAGGAAAGTGGCAAAGTTAAAATTACAGATTAGAAAGCTGGCGGGGAGAAAAAGTCGTGTTCAAACGATACGACCTGCAGGTATCAGTGAAAGCTCACCAAAGAAGGTGAGCGCCAGAGAAGAAAAGGGTGGGGCCAACAGTCCAGTATTATCCACAATGATAACCTCGTCCTAATATTAATCTGCCATTGCAAGTTTATTTGTATACCTTGGCGACGACTGTCCTTCTCAGCAACGAAAGAGTGACAACAGAAATTCTGTTGAGGAGGAGCAGTTCACTTTGATTCTTTTTTTTCTTCACCTGTTGAGTTTAGATAGAAGAAAACGAACTAAAATGCCCAGAATGAGGATCGTGAGACGAAGCCTCATTTATTTTGAGTATAGTGCTCGATACTCCAAGACTCATTGAGATGACTTGACTAGGTCCAGAAGGACGAGATACGAGTATGAGGACAGATGTTATCCCAGGACTAACAGCGGACCCAGGAGTAATACGAATGTCGGTAGTGGTACTAGGGAAGTCGCGGCTGACTCGTTCACCACTATTTCGGGTGCAATTCATTAAGCTGCTTGGACTTCTTTTTCCTTACCTTCGTAGATTTGGCTGTTTCGTTCACTTGTTTTCCCCTCTACCTTTCTCTTCCTCTCTTACACTATCTAAACTTCTCCAAGTCCTACATTTCTCTCCCTTCAACAAAATTCAAAGGATACTTGTCTCATGCTTTACCACAACAGACATTCTCCTATCAGAGATCCTGTATCTACATTGAATTCTGCTGCAGGGTCCGGAGCGACGTCCTTGCTCGAAGCTCTCATATTAGTATCAGTTCCTTATTAGGGTACGAGGAGTCCAGAAGGGGTATGCTATTGATGTTATTTGTCTGGTTCCCAGGAAGTCCTGGTTTTGTGCTTTGAGCTTTTCTCAGGCAGCTGGATGCAATTAAGCCCAACAGAATCATCTGAATGCTTTTCCCTGACCCTGCTCACAGAATTCTCCAAGTGCTCACTCGTTGACAGGCCCCAAACAATGTCATCGTCAGCCAAGAGTCTTCCCCTGATGGACAGGAATGTTTACAGGATTGACAGCGGCGTTGTCACTTTGCCCCACGTAATTGAATCCAGATGAAGGCCGATTGGGTTAGTGGGGTGATAGCAAGGGAATCTCAAAGGCTCGAGACACCAGTCGACTTAATTGACTTAATTGAAGATGCCATTGTGGCTATATCATTATTTCATGAAATCGACTACGATAGTCAATTGCTAGCATAATATCTTGGATTTTAATAATCTACGGAGCTTGAGCAATGAGGTTACACTTAGGTATTATGTGTAGCGTGACTTGATTTGAATTTGTAATGCAAGAAATTGTATGCACATTGTTTACATTGTTTGCGAGGTATAACATTAGTACTAGCTGGCAACTTATGTTTCACTTTGAAGACGAGAGAATTGATTCAACTTACGGACTGCAATCAAGCAAATTGATGAAGTTTTTCAAAAAAAAAGAATTGATTCAACTACACTTGGATAATTATATTCAAAGCCTTGAGTAATTCAATGGCAATGGACATCTATGTCACAATTTTCCAATAGACTGCAGAATTGCCATACCCAGCAACCGGCCGCTGTTCAACGACAACACCCCGCTTCCAAAGCTTCCCGTCAAAGCCCATCACCACTTTTGCTTTCTTCTTCATCAGCATGAGACGCTCACCATCAGGCGCTTCGACTGTGACAGGCATCGGAGAATTCGACTTTTTGCCGTTACCAAGCTCGGAGTCATAATTCTTTCCCCACACCATGAGATCTTGACCACCGACGCTGCCAGATTCAGCCGAGGAGTCAAGTGCAACGAGGACGTGGCCTGTGGGCGAGATGATGACCTCCGTCGGCCCTATCGGTTCAAGCTGCCTCGTCTTGTCATTATCTATGCAATATAACAGCAGAATCAGCAGAATCTCCAAACGAGATTAAAAAAAGAATGCTCACACTGTTGAAGCCCACTCAAAGTTTTAACCCGAACTGGATTGCCTTGAGAGTTTGTAAATATATTATTGCCTAATCCGCCATTTTGGCCATTGCCACACATCAGTAGATCCATTGTAGTGGGGACACCATCGCCAGAGTGTTCCATTATGAACGAAGTGAGATCACCTCCTATATTTGATGTAACAATCAACCTCATGGACGATACCATGAGATATCAACACTGATACGTACGAGCCGTTACGTCCAAGCATTTGCTGAGTGTATTTTTTGGGATAATTCGCCATAAAACGACCTCCGTTGGTACTGTAACTGTGTCCGCGGTCGCATTGGCTCCCAATCCAATCTGGCTTAAGACAGATGAGAGAGAACCCGGTGACAGGATAAAAAGAATCTCACCCATGATCATTTGCTCCCCATCCCAGGACGCGACCAGTAGCAGTGCGAATGAAACTGCTTCTAGCACCGGCGGCAATTTGACTGACCTCAACTCCACAGAGGGCAGGAATCTCGTACAGGTGAGTACACCAGTGAATTGTAGAATCATCGATATTGGAGAGATCTGTCGTCACATCCGAGGGAGGGGTGATGCGAGCGGTTTTCCCGGATGCACCGCTAATTGATTTCGGCCGCAGTTCAACCTTGAGATTTTTTGGCTTCGTTTTCAAAACGACCGTAGCTGGATCGGAAATCTCAAAGGAGCGGATACCTAGCTGCCCATATTGATTCGCTTCTTTATTCACAGGATGGGCAAACGTGCGTCCCTTGTTCGTGAGCGCAAGAAGGTGGTTATCTCCTGCAGTGATCGAGATGAATCTGAAGTAGGATAAGGAAAGACTCAAGGCTGAGGAGTAAAGCAATACCTTTCGCTCCAGCCGAGCCCTTGCTGCGGAGAAAGCTCTTCGTATTGAATCGTCTTCCCTCCCTCCCAAAGCCAATTAGTCCATAACCCTGTAGACTGAGGACCGCTCAAAGGAATTTCCTGGCTCAGTGCATCTGCAGCCAGAACGTAAACAGCCCCTGAAGAGGAAAGCGCATAAATTTTAGACTCTGTCAACTGGAGTTTCACTATATTCTGCAAGAAATATTGGATGAATGGAAAAATCCCAAATCACAACCACCACTGACACCAACCTTTCCCCTCAGGGTTGGAATAGGCCCTGCTACACCCTGCACTGCAGATCCAAAGACTCCATCGCCCCATTGATACACATCACCCTTCGTGTCAACGCAAGCTGAGTACTGCTTGTGCAACTGCATATCTCTCAACGCGATATTATCCAACCATGGGACGATAGTTGGCAACCGAAAGACCTTCTCATTTTCTGATGTAGCCATACCGGAAGTCGTAGCCTCTAGTATCTGATGCCTTCAAGATGTCAGCATTGAGTATTTTAACAAAGAAAGCCTGACACATACCTATTTGAACCCCATACAAGAGCATGGAGAGTATCCTGGTTGCGCCAAGCTTTGCCTTCAGGCGAAGCATGTTTATTGGGAGTTATGAACGGGATAGCAGTCGGAATACCGCTCTGTGAGACACTTTCATTGGAGACCCTTCGAGAGCTAGTATGCCACAGATACGACCCGACAGCGATACCAGAAACAAGTGTAACTGCAACAGCCGTTTTCCGCCGAGAACCAGGGGTGGTATGGACCTGGTGATACAACCTCGGAAAATAAGGTCGAGTTATCTGCCCCTGACTTACAAGCTTCAGCATGGTGGATGAGCACAAAGATGTCTACTTACACTGGAGCTCGGCGAGACAAATAACTACTTTGTCAGAGACCACAGCTAGTATTCCACGTGATGTCATATCAATACAACTAAAAATAGCAATTACACCTTTTCGGAAAGAGCGCACTTGAAAGTGCTCTCAAAAGTAGAACACTCTATACTTTCGTCGTCATCTTCCATGGCATTTTCGCAATGCTGAAAATCTAGCATTTCCAACTTAAACTCTGTTTCTCTCTCAAAATTTGCCTTTGACGGTGTCGGAGGTGTTATCATCAGCTTCACGACTCCTCCTTTCTGACTTTCACTTCCAATCATGACCGGGTGCGACGGTGATACGGATATCGTGTCATTGTTGAATGACTCAGATGGATTATTGTAAATGCTGAAAGTTCCTTCGATGCCGCCCCTAGTGAAAGATGAATTTCGGCGTAGATTGCAAATACTGCTTGCGTATGAGGGCGGGCGCGTGAGTCGGTTGTTGCTGAAGCTGGGGCGTAAATCTGAGCTACTGTCTGAAGTGTACCAGACTTTAGGTGTAAATTTTGTCACTCTGGGGGGCCTTGAGCATAGAAAAACAACCAAAGCGGCTACGAGGAGAATGACAGCGACAAAAACTGCGAGGAGAAAAAGGGCCACTAGTGCAGCGTATTTAGCTGGAGTTGTGTACTGAGCACAATTACTCACTCGTAGTTGCTTGCTTCATATTTGCTGATCTGTTGATCAAGTCAAGGAGGGATTTAGGAGAATCTAGTCAGCCTCATAATTTCAAACTGACCAACCAATCCGTAGGAATGAAAGTAATGGAACAGATGTAATCTTACGACTTAGAATAGAAGTACGCAGCGATGCAATGAAATCAGGTCTAAATCTAGATCGTGTCAGAAGTATTATGACAACAATTTCAATGATCTTCCTCCCCCTCCTCCTCCTCTTCCTTCTGATAAACAAACTCGGATCTGTGCCTAATCTTTCTCATGCCAATAGCACCTTCTTCGCCCTTTGCTGGTGCCATATATACATCGCCAACCCCCTTAGGGTCACGTTCCTTTTCTTGAACATGAGATGCATATCCAGTCCCACCACGGCCAGCATGCGAAAGTACAGATGAGGGGCAATCTGTCAATTCCATTCGTATCCCGGCGTCCGCCCGGTCATATTCTCTTGTCCCCCTCTGATCTCGCGTTTGAGCCTGGTCTAAAACCATCCCGTCCTCTTCCTGGGGTGTATCGTCGCGCGAGGGTTCAGGAGGTTCAGACGTCGTACAACGTTCCCCGGCAGCTGCGACATTTGTCTCAAGATCAAAAGCTGCAGCCTCAATTTCCCTATCTAGATCATAGGCTGCCGTTGAGTACCTTAAGGGACTTGGACTAGGGTATCCTGAGCTCGTATACCCGGGGGTAAATAGGCTGGCCAAAACACCGTGTTGATTAGATGCAGCAAAGGCCCCATCCTCCTTCAGAAAACCTGTGACCTCGCGCTTCCTTGCTTCAGCTTCAGCGGCTTTCTTTGCTCTCCGTTTTGCATCTGCCTCTCTCCTCTTCTGCCTCCTCTGCTCAGCCTTTTCCTCCTCGCGCCTTGTATTCTCATTCCATTTGGTGAGCTCTTCCTTCGCTTGCTCCTCTTCTATCACATCCAAGTCCCATTGCTCCTGCATAAATTCTGCGTATCGTTCACATGCAGGTCTCCATGTTCTCGTTGCTTTGACATCTACGTCTTCGTCTACACTGATCCCATTCGGTGCGGAGTTTGTAATATCTGGGTCGAGTTTTGGCTTCTTCTGTGGAGAGGGAGGAGCAAGTGGATCCCTTCCCTCCAATAGTGCGTCAATATCTGGAGGGGGTGGGTAGTCAAAATCGGGCCCAGGGTTGATGCGCACTGCGCCATCGTTGAATAGTGAGATGAATGGATAGTATCCCAACCATCCATCATCAAATGGGTTCTGTCTATGTTCCTTCACACCCTCCCTCGCCCTTTTCTTCTCCTTTGCCTTTTGTAGCTTGTCCTTGGGTTGTCGAGGCTGTAGGTAGTCGTACAAATTTTGGAAGGCCACACCTTGGCATTCGCCATTAATGAAGAATACAATTTTAGATTCGGGTCCGAGGGTGGGTAGAGGTCGGAGAGTTTGTAGGGGTTTTGCGAGTGGACCATCTGTCGTCGCTTCTGGAGGTTTACCAGCGTTTGGACCGGTTTTTTTGCTCGAGTTGGAAGGAACCGACGATGACTGAGTAGATTTCGCAGACAACTCCATAAGATTTGTCATTTCTTTACTCTGAGGATATTCAAGGATTTCAAAGACCTCCTGACCTTTGAGATCGATGGGTATCCGCTCGCGGCGCATGTGCGCAGGATCGCTTGAGTCTTTTAAGTTGGGTTTATGTCGAGGTGGAAGGGAGATGTACATGCCAATGACGTCTCCTGACCCAAAAGTTTTACCGTAAGCCCGTGAGCGGCCTAACGTTGTTTTAGAGCCTGTTTTGTCGCAATATCCATAACTGTACCCATCGGCACCTATAGGCGTGTTCAATGAGGCTTCACGTCGTCCCCAACCCAACCTCACATGCGAACCCTCTCTTTTCACATGCACCGGTCTACTGCCTCCGTTCTCGTCTGAATGTCCATAACTGTGAACACGTTCACCTCCTCCACGTATAATTTTGACTTCCAAGTACCACCGCCCCTCTCGCATGGGTGCATTGCACCGCGCACTACGATAACCACCAGCGCCAGCCAGCCCAAGGCCTTCCTTTGTGACTTTGATATTTGCATTACGATCTTCCCAGCTGACACGAAAGCATGTCGGGTTGGATTCAATAGTGCGAAATGCTGTAGCATGTCCTGGTGGATTGATACCCGCTGGCACATAACGGAAACCCACGCGATTTGAGCAGGCAAGATCCGTTTTGAAATAAGATTCAGTGTGTGGATTTGGCGTGTCTGTACACGGGACAAAAACAGGTCCTCGAGAAATAGCGAGAATTGGTCGACCAGTGAGGTCACCTCTGTTAGTGAGACTTCTATATAGAAACATTTGAACGTCAATAGTCGTAGGTAGATGACGTGGCCGTACTCATTTGTTGGTGCATTCGGGGTTGCTAGTGTAGATGTTGAATCTGACGGTGCTGGGGAAGGTGCAGCCGCTGGTGCACGCTTCCGCTTTTTTGAAGCTTGTGTATGTAGCGGTACAGAGCCATTGGTACCATTGGAGTTTCCGTTGAAAGTGATTTCTGGAAGAGGAGAGGACATAACAGTATATGTTGATCTCATCTGCTTAATTTGGTAGTTGCGCTGTCTCTGCCGATCTCGTGCTTTCTGCTCGCTTTCTGCTCTTGCGTCCATGGCCACTCTTAGGTTCGTTGCGACATTTTCTGCTCAAACTCTTACCTCACTTTTTACTCAGACGGATACAAAAGGTAAACTTCTGCCATGTTGGACCCGGGAACGTTGATCCCATGATAAAACACCAAAGGAAATTACTGATATCAAGAACAACCCAATTGAGGTGTGTAGACTGGTCTGTTGGTGCAAGGAAACGAGCTCAAATATGTATGTACGCGAAGGGTATCACTGTAGATCCTCAGGAGGACAACCTGTTCGAGTGGAAATGCACAATCAAGGGTGCTGTATGACATCTTCCCACTCAGACTTACAGTCAAATGACGAACACTCCTATCCATTTTGTTATTCTATGAATGGACGGATGATCTTCTAGGCCGATTCTCCGTACAAGGGAGGGACATTCTACTTTGATGTAAGCTTACCAGCCAACTACCCTTTCAAAGCTCCTGCCGTGCGTCGCGCCTACCTTTCACGGTAACCAGCTGGAATTGACACTTCCCATACGAATTGTTCTTCATCTTTGACTGTGAAGGTTACGTTTACGACTAGAATCTACCACCCTGGTATTAATGAAGAAGGTGCCATCTGTGTTCCTGTCTTAAGGGACGAGGTGCTTTATCTCACCCTTCCATCCTTCTTGGACTGATCCGTCTTCTGTCTCGCACGCAGTGGAAACCGACCGTTTCACTCTCATCCGGTGGGGGTATATGACCTGCTCTGGACTTTACTTTACTGATTGAGGATCTGTGCTTGCTTTCATAGTGCTCCTGACAATCAGGGAGAAGGTCAACAACCCTAGCACTGATGATCCTTTTGAGCCTGATATTGCTGCGGTGTGTCATCTCAATATTTACCAGGAACGCGGTGTTCATATAATTATTAGGTATTGAAGACCGACAGGACCAAATTCAATCAAACGGTAAAGGAATGGATCAAGAAGTAATGATTTTTCAGACTCTGTCGCTGTGTTGTTGATTTGACTCCCTACAGGTATGCGTCCACATAGCTATCCTGCACTGTACCCAGTCGGTTTCTCGCACTCAGAAGGACTTAGACCTGTCTCTGGCATACAGCCATTGGGGTTCCTCAATGAAACCAATCAATCTGTTATCATATCACCTCAATGGCTTGAGCATTTTGATGCCGTAATTTGGATGCTAGTTATGACGGGTCCAGGATTCTTAAATGGAGTCGCCATGCTCTGAGCTGAAGCAGTCTATTATGGAAAGGATATCAGCTTCTAGTGTTTGGAGGATGAGTATATTCTGACTGATTCCCACGCATCAATAATTCATACGTAGAGTTCTCATTGACAATAATGGCAACCATGACAATTTCACTCATATGTTACTGGACACGCAGTCGTGGAAGGCGGCAAATGTTCGCAGTTAGGTTCCTGTCTTCAGTACTCTATCCTGCCGTGACTTTTGAAAAATTGGTGTCGTGGGAGCTGAACAAAGATAACGGTAGATCACACTGAGATCACATGTAGATCAGTATATCTATTGTTCAGATCTGGGTTTGACGACGCAGAATACCATGAGTGAGAATCACGATCTGCGGCATGTTGTTCGCTAATTGTTCCCAAAACTTGCAGTTGCTAGTGTCTGCCTTCTAGCTGTCATTTCGGAAATTGAGAGCTGCTAGGCAATATTGAATGAGCCTTATTTGTTTGTACTGAGGGATCAGTGGCACGGACATTAGTAGAACTCTTGAGGTAGAACGGGGAGTTTAAAAAGACGGAAAATAGTGGGTCCCGTGGTATCAGAGCATTGACTATAATTGAAGTTGTAGTCATAGCGAGATCTGTCTTGCCCTATCTAACGGGGATTTGAATCCACGATTCCAGAATAACCTTCTGATCACACTCCTATTATCACCATACTTGTCTGTGTCAGAAAGGGACCCTCCTCGTGCTCACCACGTTGTCCTTCCATATCTGTCTGCAATTCCCTGCTCATCCTACCTACACGCTCTAGCGCCTCCAAAAGCGCATTAGTCGAGAGGTTTCAGCTGAGAGTGCTGTGTGCTGCTTTCTCATTGAGATATTCAGCGAGCTCTTGCCAGTTGCACAAGAGAAGTGTAAAGTGGAGTAGTATTCTTGTCAGTTGACAACCATTTGCAGACGCAGTCTAGAACTGAAGTGGAGCGTGGACCTGTTCCTTGCCTCATTGGTCTCTGGAGTTGGAAAGGAAAAGCGTCCAAGGACGAAAAGGCAGGAATAACCCAGCAAAGCGTTTGATACAGGAAGGAAATAAGAGACCGAGGGCCAGGTGCCGGTGGCTGAGGAGAAACGTTCCAGGCCATCATCATTGTGTTATCACCGACGCCAGTTTACCTGACGAAGACAGAGCATAAGTGTAGGGAGAGAAACACGAGATGCAGAGGTTCAGGTACGTACAACCCTGTCTTTAGTATTCTGTTTGTGATCGTCGGGGCATCCCTGCACAATTCGAGAGAAATGGGAGAGACCGTTACGGAAGATTTCTTGTTTCAAATCTTCTGTCCCCACTGCCAAACTCCTTGCCGACGCGTCGCTCGGGCCAGGACGAGACCCAGAATCTCATCCGAAGACAGCCTGTATTTCATTTCACCACATTTCCTTTATACTTGCCTTTCTCGTCTTTCAATTCCGATCTCTTCGCCACGTCCTGACACTCCACGCGAAATACACGTTGGGTTCTCATACGAAGCCGCCTTTCACTGACCAGAAGTTGTATAATCTGATATCACTCGCTTGGCAACGGTGTTTGCCAGTCTTGCTTGCGAGTTGTTGACTGGTTAATTCATTTGATGAAATTCTTCTTTTCTATCTCCTTCTTCTATCGTTACTCTCGCCTCCGCATCCTTCTTGCTTTTAACAAGTATTAGAACACTTTCACTGACGGCGAGGTGACATCCACCCAGCCGGACGCTCACTAAATACCATTTCCTAATTCGTCAACCTCGTTCGTTATTGTTTTTACCTCCCCTTTCTCTTACCTTGGACTTGCGTGACTGATAAAGCTCTATTTCCTAGGAGGAAATCCGATTCAAAACAAAGCTTGCCAGCAGCACAACAGAGCCGAGACCAACTTCTGGCGACATCCTCTTCAGGTCGATCGCCCACCTCGCCAGCTCTTTCCAGTCTGCGTACATTTCAGTACTCTCCCCGATCCCGATTATACCCCAAATCTATACCATCTTCACAGAGCCTATCCCGCATAGTAGGAGAGCCCCCTACTGTCGGAATTCTTTCTTCATTGCAGCCAAACGATTTTCGGGCATCGGTGCTCATATCAGAGTGCGTTTGTAATCTGTGAAGCCAATGTTCCTTGACTGACTTGTAGACTGATATCTCGTGCTGCGCCTTCGGTAACCCTAATGGCCTTGGGCTACGTCATCTATCATTCCATTTGCTCGTTGTTTCCCCTCACTTCTGCCATGACACGCGGCCACCTACCATACATACATATTTTGACACAAATCTGGATATAATTACAGATTTTCGCAACAGTTCCCCGTGCTTCGCCCAGGGGTGCAAATAAACATTGACGATCTCAAAGTTCGCCTCGCAGACCAGAGAGCACGAGGTTCAGAGAACCACATAACAGAAGAAGAAGAAGATATGATTCTTGGCGCATTACGTTTTCGTTCGCGAGGCTCGAAAGAAACACCTTCGCCTGATGACATGTCGCTCTCCTCGTCCTCCAATTTGACTGCATCACCGAGCAGCAGTCGATCCAAACGGTATAGCAATAACTTATCTTGGTCCATGCGGTTGAGGGATCACAGGTACATGAAGAATGTGTCAGGGAGGGGTAAGACAAACTTGGCCAGTTCAACCAGTTCATCTGTGCCATCCACGGTAGTTGGAACGATAGATTCTATTGCTGACAATTCTAGTTTATCGAGTTTACGACCGATGACTCCGGAGGGAGCGACCTCGAGTGTCGCTCTGTCGGCACAGACGGGTTCACCCGTGTCACAGCAGGAAGTGGGGAGTTCGACTGATTCCTGTGTGAGCCATGTCCAGAGTTCCGGTTATGGTACAGAAGAAAGTTCCGAGACCTCAGCTCCATCTGTTGGGATGTCGACTGCTCCTTCAATCGAGTGTAAATTGAAGACGATGAATGCTGCAGCATTGAAGAGGGCGTCGCTGGCATTGCAGGCTGCTATCAAGGAGCTAGAAGATGAGACCGAGGATGAGATTGTGTTACCCCGTTCACGGACGCCACATGGTGTGATAAACGATTCGTCTAATCCGGTGAGTGCTTATTCATTGTATGGCACAACTTTCTTTTTTGTTGTGTATCTCATCATTTTGCTTTTCTTCATGATGCTGATGGTCTTGTTTTGCCATGCATCTCAATTTGGCCTCTTCCCAAATTTGCGTCAAATAGGCTATGGACGATTTCAGCGCCGGACCGATTCGCCCTCTGTCTCATCAAATGCAGCCAGCCAGTTATCCTGTTACTGAGCCCGGAGTTGCTGTGGCTATCAGCACCGTCGGCAAACAACTACCATCTAGAACAGAGGGATGCCGTGCCTCACCTCTTCCTTCGCGTACCCTACCAGGCTATATTCCAGGGATGAACCGACCAATGACACCTCGTGACTTTGATCTCAATGACCGTTCTCACTCCATCACCCCCCGTGCAACTTCACCAGTCATAAATGTCTTTCACCTGGAATCTCTATCTGCCTCGTCGCCTGTATCAGGAACGCAGTCGGGCTCAGAGCTGGGGAGGAAAGAATCAATCTTGGCCACGACTGTGAAGCACAGTCCAAGGCCAAGCACGCCGTCTCCTTTGTTTTTACGAAGAACTCCCAGTGCTAGCGGTCACCAGACCCCAGAGATGCAAGAAGGGACTAGACGAAGTGGAGGGAAGCAAACAATCGAATTTGAGAGTCCTCTGGGTTCATCGCTATTATCCCGTAGAAGGCCTATCTCCCCACTTTCGAACGTAGCAGGGTCGGCACCTAGCAGTGGGAGTGTGACTGTTGTCGGTAATGCAACTTCCTCAAGACCAAGTACACCTTCAAATGTCATCTGGCAGCTCAGCCCGAGTGGAAATACGAGTACGATGAGGTCGATACACATGCGGAGTGATAGCTGGACAAGCGATGCCGCTAGTTCAGAGGTCATAGTTGCTAATGGGACCCCGAATCGAGTACAAAGGAATGTTCAATCACCGCCACCACCTGACTCCTCATCCGGACCCAACACTTCTGTTTCTGTTACCGCCGCACGAGTTGTGACCCCGCCTCCTGATCGTGCCCAGGTCAACTTCAGCGGAACGATTCATGACAACAGAATCAGTGATGTATTCTTCTCCAATAGATCACAACGATCGCCAACACCGACACAAAACGCTCCTCGGTCACCATCTTCACCAGGATTTGGATTCATCAATGGCGGAAGCCGTAGATCATCGAAGCAAACGACAACCTCACCCTGGGGATATGCCAGTACATCCTACACCCCTCCAATATTCAATTTATTCGGGAATAGCTCCAGAACATCGGTTGGGTCAACAGGCTCGAGTTATCATTCTTGGGAAGGAGATAAAGATGATCGGGAGTGGTATGATCAAATTCTGAGCGGTGAAGAGCCCCAACCCGTGTGGCATGACCTGAGTGTTGGGAAGACGGACCCGCCTTTTCCGGAAGACCAGGCAGGGGAAATGTTCAAAAAATACTTTGGATTAACGGTCGCTGACATTACCACAATTCAAGAAAAGTTGGTGACTTTTGCGGGGACGAAGGGAGATGTGGTAAGGAAGAGGAGACCGTCAACATCGCAGTCAAACTATGTGGCTCCTGGCAGAGCGTGTCACCCCACTGCTTCGGTGCCAGTCCCACTTACGCCTTCCATCCAGGCCAATACCCCTACCCCGCAAGTCGTTCAATCTGTAATATCCTCCTCTAATCCAATAATTGCCCCATCTTCGACATCGGAACAATATAACCAGAAGGCTAGTGCACTGTTGGATTCAGTTGTCAGTGACATTCAAGCTAAACATTCTCCGCTTCCATCGCCTCTGGACACTTCCAGCGCTGCTGTCCAGAGAATTCCTTCTTCAGAACCTTCGCCAGGCACTAAGCGTAATCATTCACTTGCAGACGTGCTTTTCGGTTCGCATGACCTGGGGTCTACTGATCCGCAGCTGGATGAACCTGAGCCTGCTCCTGACCAGTCAGCCGTTGATAAGACAATTGGATCTAATCAAGACCCGGTCGAGAACGATAGCTCAGCTACTATGCTGACTGATATGCAGACTGAATATCAGGGTGCCACTGCATTGCCCACACCATCTTTCGCCAAAAATACTCAATCCCCTCTTCAGTCGTCACAAAACATTTCATCTGTGCACATGCCGATGTCTCCCAAGGACAAAAATGAGGCAGATTTTTTGAGAGAGTTCCAGGAGAAAATCGCACAAGCTGATGCGACTATAAAGAGCGCGTCAAGAACCAACCTACCCGTGGAGGGCTTGTCTCGTAGTCCGTCTATTCCCTGGAAGCGCATTGATACGAGCAAGATTTCTTCCCCACAACTCCTCTCACACTCCAATCCAGCCAGCCTAGAAACTTTACAAACCATACCTTCTCGTTCACCTACGCTGTCAACCAGCAGTCCGGGTAATTTCAGTATTGGATCACGATTTAAGAAGTTTCGTGGTACTCTCCGCGCAAAGAATACTTTACCCTTTAACAATGAAGCCTCTGCTCTCTCATTTGTGTCACCGTCCTCCCCTACTCCTTCCGGCGTCAAGACATCACCATCGTTGCGGACAGAACATGATGACTCTGCGAGATTCAGGACTCCTGAAGCCACAGTCTTGACTTCTACGGGAACAGGACGCTCCAAGGCATCATTTCCGAGCTCTCCAACTTTGGCTAGCCCAGGATTGAAAAGTTTCATTTCACGTTTTCGTGGCAAGCAACGTACGGTTGAGTCATCGCCTATATCCGGTAAACAGCTATCGTCTCAACTAACAACCCACCCCCCTCCCTTGATACCCCGGTATCAAGATACGCTGAATCTTCGGACTCCAACTACCACTGAACCAGCACTGGGTGCTCCAGTCAAACCTGAAAGCGCTCCAGTTCCTTCTCTCGTGCCAATCGATCTGTCCTCTTCTCCCATTCATGTTGCCTCGCCTTCTACTGGCAGCCATCAGTCGGTCATGATACAACAGCTATTTGACGCTGCCAACAATCTCGGACTTGACCAGAACGCCCTTAATGATCTATTAATGCGATCCGGATCAATAACGTCTCGGCCAACTAGATTGGCGAGGACCAACACACAGAAGTCGAGACCTGCTTCACGTCAGGGGCAACGCGACGACGTTTCGGCGGCTCTTGGACAATCGGACTCTGGAGATACATCCCAACTTACCATCCAAGCTCTATACCCTCCAAATTCTCGACCCTCACAGCCTACTCCTGATCAAGGGTCCACGAGGTCACTTGTCGTCAGACCCCTGGAGCAAATGCGAAGGGCACAAGAAAACCGTGGAGACCGAGCCGCTAGCACGGTCATACGGCGAACTATTGTTCTACCTGATAGCATCAAAGGTACCAAAACAGATGGTCAGAGCCTTCACCGAGCTAATTCCGGAAAACGACGTCGAGGGAGTGTGAACTCAAGTTCTCTCAGAGATCGTGCGCCCACCCCGCCGCCGCCGCCCCGCTCTCCTATATATCAGAGATTCTCGAATGACGGATCACCGCCTGTGCCTGTGCTTCCACATTCATTGAACACCGATGCGTACTTTACCTCACCTGTAGTCCGCCCAAACATGAATTCAATGTATGATTCCTCAATGTAGGTTCATGTCTCCCCTCAAATTTAGACATACTCAATGTTACAGTAGATACGAGATGTATGCGAACGAAGGCCGGATGCCAGGTGCACTGAGCGTGGACCCTCACAGCACGGAAGGCACCTCAGGGCACAACGAGTCGGGACCGGCGCTCGAGTTAATTGAGTACGCGAATGGTGATACTATTTGGTAAGTGTCTTGTGTCCAATCGATTTCAAAACTGACAATTTCTAGGTCAATCGTAAGCGGACTACGTAGTGAGGAAGATGAAGAGTCTATTTATAATGACAGGACGAGCTTTTCGTCTGAGTACTCTATTGGAACTCAAGGTGATAGGGAATGGGAAAATGTACAAGTGTCTGTAAAGGAGCAGGCGCGCTCTAATTCTAGGGGAAGTTTTTCGTCATCCGCGCTCAAGAGCAGGAAACAGACTGCGCAGAGTAAAAGTAGACCCGAAACCAAGGTGAATAAATAATGGGTCTTCTGAGCTGCTGTAACTCACACTAATATTATTTCAGGTTTTCTATAGTACTTCTACGCAAATAGGGCAACTCATCGAGAATCTGTCTCAAAGAATGGATGCTGGCGTTTTCAACTTTGTGCCCAGCCCAAGTCGAATGGGACATTCCGCACAATCTTCTTCATCCACTAATGATATCAGCATGGAAGATCGGTTGGAGCTGTTGCTGGGCTCGCTCAACCACAATTCGTAGATCTCTATTTCATTTCAGCTTGCGAACATATCATATCTTGCTGAACTTTTCATATCTGAAATTGGTCGTCTTTGTCCTCTTTCTTTATCCCATTCAAGGGTTAGTTTTGAAGTTCGTTCGGATATAATTAGTCGTGCATGCTCTACATACCAATGAAAACCATAGTCACAACTGTACATAATGAGTTAGGACTGATCTCCAATAGTGAGATGGTGAGCGCGTCATAAGAGTATTTGATAGATGAATATTGAGGAGAAAAACAGACAGACAACATCAAATAAGCAGCGGCAAGGAATACGAAAAGAGATAAAACCCCTCATTTAGTCTAACCCGAAAACTGAATTCCATTCATATCTATCCAGCGGTTCAGAAGTAGGGCAAGCAAGACCTCGATGAGTAAGACGTCGTTACTAAACGTGTATTGGATCAGCCCATGCGAGGGCCCAATGGCGGTGAGCTGGTTGTATTTGCGGAAGAGAGCGATACGAATGTTTGGCACCATAAAAAGCTACAGATGGTAGATGATCAAAAAAAGGCATACTCCGAAGACAGATGACAAATTTTTGATCCACATGGTAATAACACCTGGAATCAACCAATGACCGGCTAGTATATGAGCGGTTCCTCATTTACGGCGGGTCTCATCAACAGGAATGGCAGAAAGCTCATAACCAAAGAAGATCACAAAAATTCAACCATACCACTCACATCATAAGCTGACGTATCTTCGCGGATCCTGCGCCATTCAAATTGCTTCCCATCAACGGAAGTAAACCCCCGCGCTCTTGGTTTGGAGAAAAGTCATATCAGTATGAGACATACAGGGCAAGAGAGCATATTACTTTTCAACCGTGCCAGGGAGGACGAGATGAGCCATTGGAAATTGGCGATTACCAATCGTCGCCGTGCCCAGAAATCCACCTGTGCCCCAATCTAATCTTGCACAGAGATCTTGGGTATTCTTGTAGACCTGCGTACGCAGTTGTCACATCTGTCCAAAATGGATATGTGAATTGGCAGACGTACATTGGTTCGCATCAGCTGATGAGGGCTGCTCTCTTGCGTATCAAATGAGAGATACACGGGCTTCACATCTTCACCAATCAACATACAGCAACGCGGGTCATCGCGGCCCGTGAAGAAAAGTTGATAAGTTCCGGCGACCTCTCCAGACGGATGACGTGGCAAATGACTTGATTGCTGTCCCTGCTGCTGAGGTACATGCGATGTCTGCGGTTGTGAAGGGTAAGGCAAGGATTGGGATCGTTGCATCGGCTGGTCCGGCAGCGGGAACGGAGGAGCCCGATGTTGTTGTGTCACATTTAGATACTGACTTTGGTGTTGGAGGTTCTGCTGGAAGTACTGCTGTCCAGGTTGTGTTGGCTGAGTGAAGCCATTAGGAATATTCGGAGCGCCTGATCCAGTAAACTGCGTCGTTGACATCTGCGAAGGATGCTGAGGATGCAAGCTCGACTGAATTGCCTGACCCTGCTGATTATAAAAACTCTGCTGGGCTGGGGAATTTCGCTGTTCGAAACATAAGCCAGCGCTTGGAATGACCACGTGCAGAACGTACTGGAATACCCTGATGGACTGGTTGAGTGGACTGATTATGGGAGAACTGGGGCTGTTGCTGGGGCTGTTGTTGCGTTTGTTGAGGATATTGTGATTGTGATTGCGAACCGAGTTGCTGGGCATATTGTGGTTGGAGCTGCTGTACTTGTTGCGGAAATTGCTGCCTAACTGTCTGACCTTGATGCGGTGGGGTTTGTTGTAGGAATTGACCCAGCTGTGGGGCAGAGTTCGCCTGATTAAGAGATGACTGCAGAGTATATGTCTTTTGTTGACCGACAGGTAATTGAAACTGCTGAGGTGAGTCCTGAGAGAAAAGGTTTTGTTGTGTCCAATTTACATGCTGTAGATCACTCTCTGCATATTGCTGAGGAAATGTTTGAGAAATGAATTCTTGGTTGGGATATTGGTCTGACTGATATATCCTTTGGAGGGATTGTTGCAACTGGGGCTGCTCCGGAGGTGAGAAGCTGGAGCTGGATGGGTAAGCCATAGCAGTTTTGGATTGGAAGGAAAGTAGCAGTTAAGTATCTCCCCGTGATTTACTTGCATGGGAAGATATCCAATTAGTCGTGGCGTCTAAGGATCTTCTCAGCGCTTACACTTCCCGTTCATGATTCATGCCACGAAACAAGAAATCATTCTAACGTGCGCTACTTACATGCTAGTCTAGGAATTGACTTTCCACAGTTGCCGTTTGCGCATTTTACGCGTGATGTGCACAGCACTAGACCCAAAATTCTCACCTCCAAACGCCAAAACTACGGTTTCTTCGGCACCTGAACCCCGTGAGATCCCGCGTTTACGCAGATCAATTGCGTCTTTAGCAAATTTGAACCGTGCTTGGTCAGAGCCTGAATACAAACGCTCATCAGGAAAAACGTATGATAAACGTTAAGACGTAACCATCAGAAACAACTCATGAGCAGAAGACTTACCAATTCGGAAGGTTGGAGACTCTATTGCCGATTTAAATAGTTCATATGGTACCTGTGCGTATATCTCCAACAAGACATCACGTGTACTTGATGCTGCACTACCCGAAGGCGCATCCTGCTGTGAGGACTCAAGTACCTCAGGAAGTGTGACAAGGAATTGGAATACATCGTCACGCAACCTCTGAGCATACAGCCCGAACACAGATGTCTGCGACAGCTCAGGTGTCCTAGACCCATCTACCAATGGAGGAGCACTGTCGGTGAAGCGGAGCCATTGATCAATCGTCTCAACTGACAAAGAACGCCTGCACATATCATATGCAAAGGCGCACAGATCTTCCATCCCTCCAAGTAAACAACCAGCGGCGAGCACAGCCCGGGCATTTGAGGACTGAATCATGTTCATGGAAATCGACGAATAAAGATAACCAAGAGCTGAATAAGTGACCTCAGTTAGATATACACAAATATTAGTCGCGTAGAATGTTGTGAATGGCTAACCTATAGCAAAACCCTGTTGAGGAGTGTGTATTATAGATATGAGAGCATGTTGCAACATACAAGAGGAGCTGGATGCATACCTCTTCGGTTACCTCGGGTTCTTGTTCAAGGTTAACATATATGACACGCTGACCAGAGGTTTGAGGCGATGTGGACATGAGGTGTGCGAGATAAGGAGACCGAGATAGTATGATTGCATGGAGACGATATGCATTTTGGTGTACATGCTGGATGAAAAAACAAGTAAGAGGGCGACCGCCACCACAGAGGCAAGATTCACGTACAAGAATGGTATCTGCATAATTCTAATGCCCTCCGTACGTCAAAACAAGTCACCAAAATGTGAACAGCATAAAGCAAATACTGACACCTGTCTGAAAGCCGGAATGATACAAATGGCCGACAATCTCCTCATTATGGTTTCGAGGATAAGGTGTCCTGGGAGATAAAAGAGTCCATCAGTATGTTATTTACTGTGCTGCAAGATGCAATCAGAGAGCCAGATGGAGAGAGTATTAGACAAACCAAGCCAGAAAACTGACTTACGGAGAAAACCCGTTTTCAGGGTAAGTAGGATTGACTTCGAAAGTTTCTGAACCTGTCTGAGAGGATGTTGGTTTTATATGGCCATTACGGCCATTGATCGAAGCAGAAGATGAAGGGATCGAGCTCATGACGAGGAAAAATGGTTATGAATGTAGACAAGGAGAAAAAAAGGAGAAAAAAGATCGGAGTTGGTTGCAAACAGTTCTCGACCAGGAATTCAGACAAGTATTTAAGTCACGTCACAACCATATCACTTCCGTGTCACATCTCTCACAATTGTTGCAGGTTCTCCCCCACATACACATAAGCTCTTCATTGGTCACATCTACTTTCTTGGAAAGCTCCTCACTACTTGGGTCATATGCTGTCGGTAGTAGGGAGATAATCCTATGATCGAACCTTGATTTCTGCCACGCAATCATTCAGGCCAGATATTTGAAGCAAGAAGAATTTGATTAGTATGAAACTAGCGCCCTTGACCTGTCCAAGGTGAAGTATCTAACCAATCTCTCTCTGAATTTTACCTGAAAATCATCCACTCCTGTGATGCTGCACAGAACAACAGTGATATTGTGGCATCAGCTCGCATCATATGAGAATTTTAAGTCCCTTCTGCGTGCAGTTGCCTCATGTCTGCCTCATATGACTCAAGTATTCTGAGGCCATGTAACTGAACTCAAACCAGTCTCCAGCTGGTCATCAATACAGCTTATTCTAAGACCAGGACTCTGGTATCCAGACAACTTAGAAGTAATGCAACCTGAGGTTTTTTTTCAGACCCAACCTATATCCCTGGTTATTTTATCGTAATTTCCAGAATGCTGTATGCACCAGGAAAGGCTGGGGATAAAGATGACATAGGGTGTAGCTGGTTTGAAGTCTAGTATTTCAGCGACTTGAGCTGATTCGTCGCTTTCTCTGCACGTGGTACGCGCTCCTGTTGGATAGGCATATTCTAGAGGATCATAAGCAATACATTTTATTTTGTAAATTTGCACATACTTGGTCAAGCTCCTGGGCGATGACCGACGTCATATGAAATTCTTCGACAATCTCAGACGGCACCAGTGTCGACTCTAAACGTAACTATGAGGTTGTCTCAAGAGCTCTTTCTAAGAAAAAAAATCTACCTTCTAGCGCTAGCGGTTCTTCATCTTCCATAGCATCATCCTCGTTGAGTTGATCTATAACCCGGTCCTGTTCTTGACTTTTTGTGAGGAGGTTAGACACATGAGCCTGAATTTCTGACGGAACTTCGCGCCGAGTCTTCGCCATACGTTTGTGCCATTGCAGGCGAGTATCTGCAAGACTCCATATTCTTCTATCAAGGGCCTCATCGAAAGCCTCAACGTCTGCAGATACTGAATGACTAATCTCGATAAGAGCAAGGATACTGACCTTGACTAGCAACATCTATCGAGTCAGAGTTGTGTCCATTGACCCTCAAGTTGGCTTGCGTAATGGCAAGGGTAGAATCTACGAACTTGGAGGAGTGAGCAGGGGAGAGGGCAAGGGGGAGGACAGCGGGAAGGAAAAGCTCACATGGGAAAAGTGAGCAAGGATGGCTTCACGCTCGTCATGAAGATCATGGTTGTCAATAGCAGAGTTTATTGCATCTGTGGCAGCAGAGGAGTAGTTGTTCTTGACACGGATCCAGTCCTGCAACGAATCAACAGAGACGCGCTCCATCAACAATTGGTATGACGAGTTGGAAATTGATAATAGTGATGGCTGGGGAAATGAGGCATAAATGAGGCACAGCAACAATGGAGAACAAATATATTTGTACTTCTGATATATCAGCACTTCGTTCTTATATAGGGGCATCCAATGTAATTAATCAAGTTTTCTGACGTTCACATGGCAGTCCAGATCACCACTACTTTGTTCACCACCCCTACCCCCAGTCATACAGATTCTCAGGTGCATTCACTTTCGTCGATTCCCATCGGAGCGATAGTCGGCGGAACCATCGCTGGCTCAGCACTCGCAGTCCTGGTGGTGGTAACATGGATTTACTGGGGCAAGCAAATTCAGAAGACCAAGAGAAAGCAGGAAGAAGAGCTGGTATGTGGGTCATACTTTAAAAATGGGACTCGCCACTCATTAGGATTGCTACTACTGTAACAGGACAAGAACCGCAAGACGAGGTACAACACGCTCTGCAATGCGCAGATCAGCGGGCCAAAAATTTATCATTATCGCTCGCCATCGAGGCCACCACCTCGAGACGATAAACGTGTCAAGTTTGCAGGGGAGGAAAAGGCCCTGACCGCCCAGCCTCATTTCGAGAATAGAGACACTGCACTCCTGCGCCCCGCTTGGCTTCCAACCTTTTCTATCCGCCCGACTGGATCCTGGTCTCTACCTCTTAATAAGCCATCACAAAACTCCATACGGAGCATTCATGATAATACCCATGACAATGACGCCCATAACAATAATGACAGCCAAGACTCGTCGTCTCAGCCAATAATCAGCGCAGTTTCGAGGGAAACAGGAAGGCCTATTCCACACAAAGCATCCAATGCCAGCACCTTATCGAACGCGAGTGGAGAGTCTCATCATGGCCGGGTTCCCTCCAGTCTTATTCTCGCCGCTCTTGGTGGAAACACTAGCGGTCAAGATTCACTGCATACAGAGGATCGGCAATCTAATGCTTCGTTCTGGAATCATCTGTTCAGAGCTGTGCCAGGGATATCTCGCCCTGACCATAGTGAAAGTGGTTACTCCGAGGGTGACTTCCCAGTCGGAGCAGCGGTTTAGGTATGATTTTGGACTATGGTCATAGACTTTGATGTACTCCTATTGGGTGCTCCTATTGGGTGGATGAGAGAGTTTATCCTTATGGTTTTTTGAAGTAGCTCTGGCGGAAATATCAGGATAAACAGCAACGTCAACAATTTGAGTAATTGAACACACTTGTGATTTTACGACAGAAGACTTGAACTGGTCATAGTTCAAGAACGAGTAAGCTCTTGTCTACCATCATATCCGAAAAAGAGTGTTCAGGTGTATTACCTGGCATACTCATCACATTCGACGGGGTATTCAGTCAACTCCTTTTGCGATTGATATTTACTAATCTTCCTTCAAACTTCCAGATTTTCTCTTTTTCCAACGTTTCCAACGCACGCTCAATTTCACCCCAGACATGGTCTTTCTCTCATATTGTATCTGGGCGTGTGGATGTGAGCGTCGAGAACATTTCCTCCGAGGTTAGCTAGGAGACTCTAGATCTGGTAGCATTTGATGGAAGCTGGAAAAATATCTTACGGAAATCAGAGTCTCGCTATGGAAAACAGTTAGGAGGCCTTCCCACATTGTTGTCTTTAGTAGAGATTATATCGGCTTCATCTTGGTGTTCGTGCCCGTGATCGAAACCTTAAAGTATATCACCAGAAGAAACCTAGACGATGGTTACTCATACCAGTTTGGTTCTATTTCTGTCTAGATCTTGCTCGGTGTTTCGAAAAACCAAGTAACTCTACCGTGGAAGATGATACAACCAGCACGAGAAAACCTCGTAAACAGGACCGAAGTAGGGTAAACACTCAGGATATGACATGAGCCACTGCAATTCAATACACCAATGCAATACACCTTGGTTCCTCACAAACTTACGTCCCAGATGATTAAAGGGGAGCCAGCGGCATTGCGCAGTGGACTAACTCACCTATGGTGGTAGACTTGTAGGGACACCTTAAGGTAGAGGTAAGAAAAGCGACTAGTGTACATTCCTCATATGTCTGTACTTTATATACTATTGTGTGATGAGGTTGATGCGAAGGTAGCGAACGTAGCTAATCAATTATTACATAATATTTAACACACCCCCTTGCTAAGTACACATGAGTGTATGCAAGCAGAGGGACGTTCACACATGAAGCAGCAAAGCAGCATGCCAGTGAAATACTAACTCTGATTGTACTCTAAATTTGAGAAATTTTACCTGCCCCAAATTCTTCAGATAACCATGTGACTGTATTTGGGAAAGATGTGCACATATTGGTACATCAAATGGGTACCAAATAGATTTGTACCAGGTACATATAGGCAAATTCATTTGGCATGATGTACAAGCATTGGATTTCTACAACCAGGCTACTCAGTTCTGCAATTAAATAATATTTTAGTCCTGGTTCTACTCACCTAGAATGTGTCATGAACCACTCAAAGTTATTATTTATTTTTCTTTTCATTTTCATTTCATTTAATTATGTAATAACATCGGATCAGTAAACATATACAAATAGTTGGATGTGTATAAGTAGCGCACATAATTCAGCAAGGACTCTAATGAGTTCTCTTTGTCAAACTCCAATAAAAAATAGAATTGAGGTTAAGGTTACTCAACTACAACTGAAGTCCTTATAGGATGCCTGGTTCTGTTCACCCAAGCATTAAATAATATTTTCAACCTGGTTCTATTTATCCAGGATGCCCAAATTGGAGTCCTCAACCTTTCCTATAAATAGTACCCCCAACTTTGACTAAGGTTGTCCATGCTAATTCAAAATACAAAGCTAGACTTCTGTATTTTAAGTTGCTTTGAGATGATACCTACTACCACTACTATTGTCGCTGAGGTATCAGCATAGTGGGTGACTAAGTATTGAGTACAGTGACATGCAGATAGACATTTGGATGATAATGGCAGATGTAGATGATATGTTTGTGAAATGTGTTATCAGCTGAATGAAGATAAATTTTTTTTAGAAAAACAAACTATCACAAATGGTCACTTACTGAGTTTGTGATTGAAGAGTTTTGGATTCTCAAGCAAGGTAGAATAAGCAACAAAAGATGTTGTTAAGTCTGAGGTCTAATCCTCAGACTATGAAGCCTTA